>ENA-UOOR01002783-UOOR01002783.1-fermentation-metagenome-genome-assembly--contig:-NODE-2783-length-16851-cov-2.787449_pt1 | contig 16851 bp, 18 predicted proteins | sample MGYA00245780_ERZ724029 | MGnify/ENA primary metagenome ERZ724029 (study PRJEB28704, sample SAMN03018315) | fermentation metagenome | biome: anthropogenic terrestrial biome; feature: soil; material... | reverse complement strand
GGTTCAAAAAATCCGAAAGACGTTGAAACCTGTAAAACTTGTCATGGTGCGGGTCAAGTTCGCATGCAACAAGGTTTCTTCTCTGTACAGCAAACCTGTAGTACCTGTCGTGGTCAAGGCCAAATCATTAAGAACCCTTGTAACAAGTGTCATGGTTCAGGTGTTGCCGATCGTCAGCAAACTTTAGAAGTTACCATTCCTGCGGGTGTGGATAATGGCGACCGCGTACGTTTAAGTGGTAAAGGTGAAGCCATTCGTGATGGCCAATCTGGCGACTTATATGTAGAAGTGGTTGTTCGTGAACACGAAATTTTCCAACGTGATGGTGCAGATCTGTATATGGATGTACCGGTTTCAATTGCAGATGCCGCTTTAGGTAAAGAAATTGAAATTCCAACTTTGGAAGGTCGTGTAAGTTTGAAAGTGCCTGAGGGTACACAAACGGGTAAATTATTCCGCTTACGTGGTAAAGGGGTGAAGCCTGTACGTACCAGCATGACGGGTGATTTACTGTGCCGTATTGTGGTCGAAACACCAGTGAATTTAACTGCACGTCAACGTGAGTTGTTAAAAGAACTGCAAGATACAATGGATGGCGATGACAACAAATCATCACCGAAGAAAAAATCATTCTTCGACCGTTTGTTTGACTAAGTTGAAATGAAATGGACAGTATGTAAAAACTGTCCTGATTCAAATAAAAAAGCCTGCTGAAAAGCAGGCTTTTTTATTGATCAAATTATTGGTGAGTAGCGGTTATAGGTGGAAGTAAATCTTCGTAAGGCATATCGATTTTATAAATAGTTTTTAAACGTTGTAGCTGATGGCGAGCTTCAGCTTCATAGCCATTAAAAGCCAATAAACGTGCATATTTAATGATGTGGTATTTGGCTGGATAACTACGCACCAATTTATCTGTTTCTTGTAGGGTTTGTGCCGAAACTTTTTGATATGGATTTAAGCGAATGATCGCAACACGATGTTTAAATTCAGTCAGTAAATAAATTGGCTCATGATTGGTGATCTTTTCAGGGCTCTTTTCATATTTAGAGGCTTGTCCTAACTGGATCGCTGCATTGGCATAGTCACGGTAAATCACAGTGATTAAAATGGCACCCACCATAAACACGATACGTATGAACCACGGTGATAATTGAAAAGCTGAAGTGTTCAGCTTACCAGCTTGCAAAATCCCGATAATAAAACCGATCGGTAACAGGAAGTAAGCGTAGTTTTGCGGAAATTCCAACATGGCATGAATGACAAATACGCCGACCATGAGTAGCCCAATGACCGACAAGGCAGACTTTGCCATTTTCTGGAGTTGGATGCCCCAATAAGCAAAATAAGCCAAAAATGGAATACCAATAATCGCGCCATTCCACAATAAAAAGTCTAAGATGAAATTGTGCGCACTACGCACCCAAACCGGGCCTGGTACAGTATCTGAAATGGCAACAAACGCCGTACTGGTTTGATGCCAACCATAACCAAACCAAGGCTGTGCAGCAACAGCATGGGCCATTTGTGTCCAAATTGCCAACCGCGACATATCTCCACCAGCACGCTGTGCAATATCACGACTTTCCTGAATATTCATGTCGGATAGTTGGATTATCATTTGGCTCAGCTTCGGCATCAACACAATCAGCGCGATAAAGCCAATAAACCACGCCAAGCTATAAAACCAACGTAAGCGAATAAAATCGCGATATTGTGCATAAGCCAAGTAAAGTAAAATACAGAGGCTTGCGACCCAAGAGGTACGTGATTGGCTTAAGGCAATACCAATTAAAATAGGTATGGCAGCAGCCACCAAGTAACGAGTCTTCACTTTGCCTTGCTCATATAGATATAAGCAAGCCAATAATGCCATCAGCAAGAAGGTCGCCATATTATTAGGTTGAGCAAAATTGGCAAAAGGACGAGTTGTACCACTGATTTTCATGACAAATGGTAAGAACGAATCGAAGTCTAACCACTGACAAATCGCTATCAGTCCGGTCAGAACACCAGAAGCCACAAAGGTATAACTTAAATAAAGGAATGTTTTCTCACGATCTACTGTAGTTCGAGACAAGCTAAAGCCCAAATTAACGCACAGCCAAAAGCTGAATACAAACAACATACACAGGAGTGCAATGCTGAAATAGTAGATTTGCCCTAACATCAGCTGCATCAACGGAACGGCAGCTAAAACCAACAAGGGTAAGGAAATTTTTGCGACATCTAGCTTTTGTTTGAAGAAGGTAGCAGCTAAAGCAAACAGTGCAAAAAAGGTATAAAGCTCACCCGTGTAGGTTGCCCAAGGACGGTAATGAATCGGAATTAGCCATGCCAATGCAATACATATAGCAGCACAAAGATACAGTAGGGTTTTCATGAAAATTCAGGATAAAAAGAACGCGCCTATCATACCGTGAAATTGAGCGAGCTTGGTGATGTAAGCGTCAAACAGACTGAAAAGCGATGGACATACAGTGCGTATAGTATTGACTGTAAAAGCATCAGGAAATTTGAACTTTTTATGAATTCTAACTTAGCCTGTGTATGGAGTTTTGCTATAGTAAGACCAATTTTGAATCAACATTAGGAAAATGTTATGTCAGCTTCTCCACGCATTGGTGTATTAGGTGCAGGCGGTCGTATGGGACGCATCTTAATTCAAGCAGTTCAGCAAGCGGGCTATCAATTGGCTGCTGCAGTAGAACGTCCTGAAAGCAGCTTAATTGGTGCAGATGCTGGTGAGCTTGCTGGCATTGGTGCAGTGGGTGTGAAGGTTGTCGGTAACTTGGCCGATGTATTGAAAGACTGTGATGTGGTCATCGACTTTACTGCACCTGTTGCAACAGCACAGCATTTAAAATTATGCCGTGAAGCGGGTGTTGCAATTGTGATTGGTACGACGGGTATGAATGATGAGCAAAAAGCTTATCTAGATGAAACAGCAACAGAAACCCCAGTAGTCTATGCAGCGAACTATTCGGTCGGTGTAAACGTTTCGATCAAACTACTTGAACTTGCATCAAAAGTATTTGGCGACACAGTAGATATTGAAGTGATTGAAGCCCATCATCGTCATAAAGTCGATGCTCCATCAGGTACAGCGTTAATGTGGGGCGAAGCCATTGCCGATACTTTAGGGCGTGACTTAAAACAAGATGCCGTGTATTGCCGCGAAGGTCATACTGGTCCACGTGAACGTCAAACTATTGGTTTCCAAACGATTCGTGGTGGCGACATTGTCGGTGAACATACTGCGATGTTTATTGCTGATGGTGAACGTGTGGAAATTACCCATAAAGCGACCAATCGTATGAACTTTGCAGCCGGTGCTGTTCGTGCCGCAGCATGGGTTGTGGGTCGTGATGCACGTAAATATGATATGAAAGATGTATTGGGCTTTAACGATATTGAGGTATAAACCTCCGTTAAATTCCGTTATAACAACAAAATAAAATTAAAATAAGACGATCAATGGAATGAAAAAAGTCATATGTATGCTTTGTACTGTCGCAGTGACTGCGGCAGTACAAGCGAAACCAATGGACAATGCTAAACTGAGTATTCATAAAAACAATATTAAAGTTTGGACTTATCAAAATGAACAAAACCCAGTCATTCAATACAAAGCTGAAACCAGTTTTGATGTGCCGATGGAAAATGCGGTCAGTTTGGTTTTAGATGTGGAAAATGCAGTGAAATGGGTACCTTATATGGGTAGTGTAAAAGTACTGTCCCGAGATGACAAAAAAGGTGAATTTACGCTGTACATGGTTTTGGATTTTCCTTTTCCCTTAAAAGACCGTGACTTAGTTGTGCAGGGTAAAATACGCAAAGATGCACAGGGCAATATCAGTATTCAAAACAAAGGCCTTAAAAAAGGCTATCCACTTCATCCGAATTATGTACGTTTAACTGAATATGAAGGTGATTGGACCTTCCAACGTTTAAGTAATCAAAAAGTGAAAGTATCGACTTCAGGATATGCGAATCCTGAAGGGTCGATTCCACTCAGCTTTGTGAATATGTTCGTACAGCAACAGCCCTATCAAATGCTGCAAAAAATGAAAGTGCAACTGGCAACCTATAAACCAATAGCACTTCATGACGTTTTAAAATAAAAGCTATCTTTGCAAATTCGGTCGTGATGTTTCAGCCAATGAAAAAGCAGTCAGCTGTTTAAGCTGTTGAGGTTCTGGTAGTTCAATACTCAGCAGGGTTTCTAACTGGTTGTCAGCTTTTTGTGGATCATGCAACTTAATTTGAATTTGGCGTGACGAGGTCTGTTGGCAGGCAAAGCGTAACTTCGCTTGTTGGGGCGTCAAATTTAAGTTGTTACTGTGTTGAGCTGAATAGACATAGATTTTTTGCTGTAGATTACCAGCTGCTAAGGGCTGGATCTGTCTTAATTTATATTCATTCAGCTTTTGGGCATTGAGAAAGCCTTCAATCAATGCATTACAAACGAAATTTTGCTGCTGTTCTGCCACAGTTTGCGCATCTTGCTGACAGGCACTCAATAAAAATGTAGTGATGACAACGCTGCCCAAAGTAAATTTTGTGAGTTTGAAAGCCATACATCCTCCTCTGTATTTTTGATTTTTAACTGAATAAACACAGCTTAAATCTGTTATTTTTATGGGTACAGATACAGAAAATATTAAAAATAGGGTACAGATGGCATTTCAATATCAAAGCTTAGCGGCAAGCATGGCGCATAAAATATATAGCGGTGAACTTATCGCAGGGCAGCGCCTCAATTCGCTTCGTCAATTTGCTCAAAAGCAAGGTGTTAGTTTGAATACCGCAAAAAATTGTTATGAGTTGCTGGAGGCACAAGGTCTGATTTATGCGCAAAATAAGGCGGGCTATTTTGTAAAATGGCAGCAGCTCGCTAACCCGTATGATCACTTAGCATTACCAGAGCATCCAGATTTTCAACCTGCATCGCGTGATGTGTCGCATTTAGAATTACAAATTCAGATTCAAGAAGATGCTATCAATAATCAATTGATTCATCTTGGTTCAATTCAACTCTCACCGAATTTGATTCCTACTGAAGCCTTACGTCGTTCTGTACAGCGTGCGCTCAAACATTGTAAGCCCGAAGATTTTCTTTATAGTGATCGACAAGGACATCCAATACTGCGTGAAGCATTATCAGCGCATTGGGCTGAAGACGGTTTTCATATTGCAGCTGAACAAATCTATATCAGTAATGGCTGCATGCCCGCACTTTCGACGATTATTCAAACTATAACTGAACCTGGTGACAGCATTATTGTGCCGACACCGAATTATAATGGTCAGTTGCAATTGCTCGCTTTATTAAAACGTAAAATCATTGAAATACCTGCAGATAGTAATGGCTTTGATTTAGAACGTTTAGCCCAAGCCATGCAACAACCCCATGCAAAAGCATGCTTATTGACAGCAAATTTTCAAAATCCTTTGGGTTTTTGTTTAAGTAATCAAGAGAAAGAAAAAATTGCACAATTGGCGGCGCAGTATCAATGTCCAGTGATTGAGGATGATATTTATGCCGAGTGCAGTCATGCGCAGCAGCGACCTTTACCCATTCAATATTGGGATCAACACGGATATGTGGTGTATTGTGGTTCGGTCTCGAAATCGTTGTCACCTTCTTATCGGGTGGGCTGGTTTTGCCTACCGACGCGGCTTAAACATTTACATGCGCGGCTACTTATTCAAAATGTTTTGGTGAATACACCGCTGCAATTGGGTTTGGCCGATTTAATTTACAGTCGCGCTTATCGTCAGCATTTAACGGCGTTAAGACCTAAACTGCATGAGCAAGTGCAGCTATATCGTGATTTTATTGCCCATGCATTTGAAGGTGTGGAGATCCGTTTGAATCAGCCACAGGGAAGTTATGCTCTCTGGTTGCAATTACCCGCGCAGATTGACAGTTGGGATCTGTATTGTTTTGCCCAGCAGCACGGTATTAACATTGTGCCGGGACTGTTGTTTGGTGGTGCAGATCGTTACCGTAACTGTATTCGCCTGAATGCAGGACATGAACTGTCTGAACAGATACAACAGGCGATCCAGTTATTGGCCAATTGGGTTAAAAAGGCTTTAAAAATTTGATTTGAATAGCGTTAATCAAAATCAGCTTTAAGCACAACACGATAACGCACTTGGCCTGAATGTAAGCGTTCAATGGCTTCATTCACTTGTGACATTGGGAACAGTTCAATCTGTGGCGCAATATTTTGACGTGCGGCAAATTTCAGAAGTTGACGCAGTGCGGCAGGCGATCCAGTTGAAGAACCGGTGACTGATTTAGCACCGCTAATCAACATGCCCGCAGGAATCTGCATTGGCTCTAGTGCAAGTCCGAGCATATGTACACTGCCATTTGGTGCGAGTGTAGATAGATAGGCTTGCCAGTCTAAAGTAACATTCACTGTACTTAAAATTAAATCAAACGTGCCACGATGTGACTTAAGTGCAGCCGTGTCACGACTACTGAGCACATGGTCTGCACCCATGGCTTTGAGTTCGTCAGTTTTATCAAGACTTGAGGTAAATGCGGTAATTTCACAGCCCCATGCTTTCAATAACTTAATTGCCATATGGCCTAAGCCGCCAATACCAATCACTGCAACGTGATGAATGGCTTGAATTTGGTGCTGTAAAATTGGATCAAATACGGTAATGCCACCGCATAGGAGCGGGCCTGCACTCACAGCATCTAAATCATCAGGGAGGGGAATAACCCATTGCCAACCTGCACGGACTTTATCTGCAAAACCGCCTGCGTGTCCCACGATGGTCGCCGTTTTTCCACCCGTACATTGTACTTGCTGCCCTGAGATGCAGGGATCACAGTGTTGACAGCTTTCAGCTGTCCAGCCAATGCCAACACGTTGACCCAGTTTTAGGCCTTTGGCTTCACTCCCAAGTTGTGTAATCGTTCCGATAATTTCGTGGCCTGGGATTGCAGGATAGACTGAGGATTTCCAGTCATTTTGGATAATTGAAACATCTGAATGACATAAACCACAGTACTCAACTTTGACTTCAACTTGATGGGCTTGTAGTTCGCCTGCATCAAATTGATAGGGAACCAATGTTTCACCGGCATTCATTGCCGCAAAAGCACGAATTAAATTGTCACTCATTGTCCTTAGTCCTTATTAATCTATGAATACTTTAAATTTATTTGCTTAACTATTTAAATTCACAATGATTTTCATGGTCGTTTACCATACCAATTGCTTGCATGAATGCATAGCAAGTGGTGGGGCCTACAAATTTGAAGCCGTGTTTTTTTAAGGCTTTAGATAGGCTTTGACTCTGCACAGTTTGTGCGGGAGCAGCACGATAATCTGCGACATCATTATGTTGAACTGTATTATTAACAAATGACCATAACCACTGTACCGGATCAATCCCTTGCTCTTTAATACTTTGCCAAGCTTTGGCATTATCACGTATAGCAGTTAATTTTCCGATATGTCGAATGAGTCCAGCATCTTTTAATTTTTCTTGTAATTGTACTTCAGTCAATGCAGCAATATCGGCTATAGCATGCTGAAAAAAATGTTTCCGGTAACAGTCACGCTTTTTGAGTACGGTAATCCAAGATAGGCCAGCTTGTTGTCCTTCAAGACACAGCATTTCAAATAAGTGTGTTTCATCATGATTGGCTTTTCCCCATTCATGATCATGGTAATGCATGTATAAAGGGTCTTCAGAGCACCAACCACAGCGTTGTTTTGTCATGTCCAGTGCTCCTGTGACAACTGAAACTTAAATTTTAAACTCAGTCCATTGATCACTTTTATTATCCCAATAGGACAGGGTGGCTTGTCCTAAATCTGCAAATTGAATCCATACATCTTTGCCAGATTTGTCTGCGTAACCTGTGCTAATCAGCAGGGCTTCTTCAGTAATCTCCATGATCCAGCCCTGATGTGACTGACCATTAAGACTAATTTTTTGTTGATTGCCTGATTCTGCAAATTCCACCAGACGATTGATCAACGCTTCTGACATGTAAGATTCCTAAAAAATTAACGTAAATATGGATAAGGGTTTACCGCATTTCGACCCTTACCATTTAAGTAAATGCCATAGTGTAAATGCGGTGCGGTATGGCGTGCGTTTCCAGTGTTACCCACATAACCAATCACATCGCCTTTTTTGACATAGTCGCCGACCTGTAAACCACGTTTGTGGCCATCAAGGTGCGCATAATAGTGCCATGAACCAGCAGGCCCCATAATCCATATCACTTTACCACCCAAATTGTTATTACGTAAGTCGGCAACTAAACCTTCTGTGGCACTCAATACTTTTGTTCCACGTGGAACTATAATATCAATGCCTTCATGGCTGCGACCTTGACTGCGTGCTGCACCCCAAGTGTCTTTAAGTTGACTACGTTTGACTTGATGAACGGGTACAGGAAGCTGATTAGCCAAGCGCATTTGTTGCAACTTTTTCACTTCCGCAGCAGGAAGGCTTGAAGAGGGTGCTTTTTTAGGTGCTGAGGTACAGGCAGAAAGTAGGGCTAAAAACAAACTGGTTACAGTGCCAATGACAAGGCGGCTAACAGACACTTTTTGAATCACAAATATCCCTATTCGTTATTTAAGTCGAGTCTGACTATGGCACAGATACGGCCGAGCTTTCTAGCGCAGAAATGAGTTTTTTCATTGCAGTGGGTATTCCTAACTGTGTTGCAGCAGTTGGACTTAACCACTGACCTTGTAGCTCAATTGAAATATGTTCTTTTTGATCATCGCTTGCTTTGAAACATAATGCTTCAAGTTGCCAAGTAAAATGGGTAAAGCTATGTGAAATCTCGACCCGTTGTGGCAACGCGGTTAAGCCTAAAGTTTGCGCTTGCTGTTGTAAGGCTGCAAGCTCATCAAAAATAGGTAAACACCATAAACCGCCCCATAAGCCACTGTCTGGACGTTGTAGCCAAAACCATTCATCTTGAGATTGGATTAATAAGACTTTTGCTGAACGAACAGGAACAGCCTTTTTCGGTTTTTTAAAAGGAAGTTCTGTTTCAATACCTTGTTGATGTGCTTTGCAATGCTGTTGCATTGGGCAATATAGGCATAGTGGTTTTTTGGGGGTACAGATGGTTGCTCCCAAGTCCATGATGGCCTGAGTGTAGTCATGATTGCGTTCAACAGGGCAAAGTTCATCGGCCAATTGCCACATTTCACGTTCATACATCGGTTTGGATAAGTCATCTTCAATAGCAAAAAAGCGTGACAGTACACGCTTCACATTGCCATCCATAATCACACCATATTGGCGTAAACCCAGTGACATTAAGGCACCACCAGTAGATGGCCCGATACCAGGAAGTTCTATCCATTCAGCTAAAGATTTTGGAAAATGTCCCTGCCGTGCAACAATTCCTGCTGCTTTATGTAAATTACGTGCACGTGCATAATAGCCAAGTCCAGCCCAATAGGGTGCGACATCATCCCAAGAAGCCATACCAAGGTCGTTTACAGTTGGAAAGCGTGTGATGAAACGGTCAAAATATTGTAAAACCGTTTTGACTTGGGTTTGCTGCAACATAATTTCCGATACCCACACTTTGTACGGATCATCTGCAACTTGCCACGGTAAATCATGGCGACCATGGATATCAAACCATTCAAGCAGGGCATCTGAAAATTTAAACATGAAACAACATCGAAACTAAAATCTGAGCATAGTATACATGCTTTGAGTTGGTGCTTTAGCGTACATAGCTTGCTTAGACTACAAGATTTAGAGCATTAAAAAGGAGCCGAAGCTCCTTTTAAAAGTGGGTTATGGTTTAATTTTCAAAACCCCAACGTGAGTCAAGTGCTAGTTTTTGATTGTCATAGCGTGGAATGATGTGAATATGCACATGGGCTGTTTCCTCACCAAAAACATGACCATCATTGAAACCGATATGAAAGCCTGTAGGTTGATATTTTAAATTCAGCTCATTACGTGCTTGTTCAAGCAGCGACATTAGACTTTTACGTTCTTTATCCGTCACATCAAAAAAAGAACTGACATGTCGAAGGGGAACGATGACACTATGACCCTTCGACAAGCTATGAGGCTCAGGAAGCACAACACCAAAATCATTTTTTGCAAGAACGTCATATTCGTCGAAGTTGCAATATGGGCAATTGAGTTCTGTCATCTTTATCTCCTCGTTTATTTTTTGAATTTGAAACTTTATTTCATCACTTTTTATTTATTAACCAGATACTGATTAAACTTTTAAAGTTCGATCTAGTAATGCATACATCGCATTTAAGCTTTGTTGCTCTGCTGCTGCGTTATAGCCTAAATCGACATTATTTGCTTTTGCACGTTCATCAGCCAAAGGATTGCTAAATCCATGCTTGGCATCGGCATACACGATGACATTATGGTTCACACCCGCAGCATGCATTTCTTCACGGAAACTCGCCACATCATCCAGAGTTACCATAGAGTCTAGTTCACCATGTTGCACCAAAATCTCGGCTTGGACTTGGCCAGTTTGAGCCGGTGTTGCTGTTGCCAAGGTCGCATGGAATGTGACCACAGCATCTAGTTCTGCTCCTGAACGTGCGAGGTCTAAGACCACTTTACCGCCAAAGCAAAAACCGATTGCTCCGAGTTTAGCTGCATTTACTTCAGATTGCTGTGCCAAAGTGGTTAAAGCGGCAGACGCACGGGTCACAATTGTGTCTGCATGATCAAAGGTTTGCATCATCCATTCATAAGCTTGTTTCGCATCTGTAGTAACTTTTTTGTCACCATACATGTCCAGTGCTAAAGCTGCATAGCCATGTTCAGCCAATTCACGAGCACGTTGTTCGGTATATTCATTACGTCCCCACCACTCAGGTGAAACCAATACACCTGCAACGGGTTCAGATGTTTCAGGCGTGGCAAAATAGCCAATCAGTTTTGTGCCATCTGCAGCAGTATATTCAATTTCGCGTGTTTTGATTTTGACGGTCATGTTTAAATCCCTGTAAGGCAATGGAACGTTTGAATGCTTAGAAATTAAAGCATAAATAACAAAAATGATTTATCTAAATCTATGATGTCAATGTGAAATTTTGATGATTGAAAATAAATAAAGTAGAAATTAAATAATTGAGCATTGGGCGTAATCAGTTGATCACTACGCCCAGTTTAAACATTTTTAGAATTTTATTTATTCACAACTTCGATGAGTTCAACATCAAAGATGAGTGTACTGTTTGGCTCAATGACATCACCTGAGCCAATTTGTCCATAAGCTAAATTCGCAGGAATAAAGAAGCGATATTTTGCTCCTTCTTTCATCAGTTGCAGGCCTTCAGTCCAACCTTGTATCACTTGGCTCACTTGGAACATAGCAGGTTGGTTACGTGCGATAGAACTATCAAATACCGTATTGTCCAAAAGACGACCTTCATAATGTACTTTGACCGTTGAATTGGCTTTTGGCGTTTTCCCTTTACCTTGTTGAATCACTTGATACTGTAAGCCAGATTTTGTGATTTGAATGCCGGGCTTTTTCGAATTTTCACTTAGGAAAGCATTGCCAATTTTTGCGTTTTCATCAGCTTTTTGCTTCAACTCAATGAGTTGTTTTGCTTCAGCTTGCTTTTTATATTGGGTTAAGGCACGTGTCATTTCTTCATCGCTTAGCGACGACACTTGACCTTTGGATGCTGCTTTTAATCCTGAAACAAAAGCATCAATATCGAGATCTTTAATAGATTCGGCATTACTGCGACCCATTAAATAGCCAAAGCTATAACCGACTTGCTCTGCGGCGCTACTTTTATTATTAACGTCTTTGGCAAAGGTGCTACTTGTGCACAGTGCTAAACACAATAAACCCAGTCCTAATTTCATGCTTTTATCTCAAAATAAAGCAGGAGAGTTGTTAGGCTCTCCTGCATAGTTTTATTATTTAACTTCGATGAGTTCTACATCAAAAATTAATGTGCTATTTGGTGGAATGGTTCCTGGAACACCTTGCGCACCGTAACCGAGATTAGCTGGAATATAAAGCGTTGCTTTACCGCCTTCTTTCATGAGCTGTAGACCTTCAGTCCAACCCGGAATTACTTGGTTCAGTGGGAATTCAATCGGTTCTCCACGCTCTACAGAGCTATCAAATACAGTACCGTCAACAAGCTTACCCGTGTAATGCACTTTTACTACAGAAGTTGCTTGAGGTTGTTTACCTGTACCTTCTTTCGTTGTCAGGTATTGCAAGCCAGACGCTGTAGTTTTAACACCTGCTTTTGCTTTGTTTTCATTTAAAAAATTATCGCTTGAACTTTGCGCTTGCTGATTACTTTGCAGTTGTTTTTTCTGCATTTCTTGCTGGAATTCAGTATATGCTTTTTGCAGTTCTTCTTCTGTATAAGCTGGTTTAGTACGAGCATGGCCAGCACGCACACCTGTTACAAAGCTATCAATATCCAACTCAGGTGGTGTTTGATGTGCGACTTCATAACCGAGCGCATAACTGATTTTTTCAACAGCAGAGTTGATGTTGCTGATTGCGTAGCAGGTGTCTTGGTTGCATAGTAAACAGGAACAAGTGCGGCACCGCCGAGTAGAACAGCGACAGCGATAGGTAGGGCCTTACTCATATATTTTCCCACAATTATTTTATATGTAAAAAGTTGCTGAAATTCTAGCAGACTTTTCCTAACATGCGATTGCTAACAAAGTTAGAGCAAACACTGCGTAGGAAAGTTCATCATAGTCATCTTCTAATTTTTATACTATAACAGCATGAATATATAAAACATTTTTTATACATAATCTTTAGGTGTTTGTTTATTACTTATATAAAAAAAGCCAGTGTATAAACACTGGCTTTTTTTTAATAGCTGAAAGTTAGTCTTGATCTTTAGCTGCTTTATAACTATATGAATAGTTATAACCATAACCATAACCAGCAGAACTACGCTGGATATCGTTCAAGATAATACCATTAACTTTGACACCCACTTGTTCAAAGCGATTTACAGTGAGTTCAAGTTCTTTCATCTGGGTTTTTGCATAACGCGCGATGACAAGATTCACACCTGCAAATTGTGAAATGATAATGCCATCAGTTACAGCAAGTACAGGCGGGGTATCGATAATCACATGATCGAACTTGTCGGCAATTAAATCTAAGAACTCTTTGAACTTACTCGAGCTTAATAATTCAGAAGGGTTGGTTGGGCTTTTACCCCGAGTTACGACACTTAAATTTGGAATTTCTGTTGTTTTAACAATACTGTCAATGCCACTTTGCCCATTTAAAAACTCTGCAAGACCAGGTTGATTGTCTTGATTGAAGTATTTATTTAAGTAACCACGACGCATATCGGCATCAACAATCAGTACGCGCTTATCACTCTGCGCCAAAATAGTCGCTAAGTTCGTTGAAACAAAAGATTTACCCACTTCAGGTGCTGGACCTGAAATCATGATCAAATTATTTTTTGCAGACGATAAAGCAAAGTGAATTGCAGTACGCATACTACGTAAACTTTCAATCGCAATGTCATCACTGTGTTTAACAGCAAGTACAGGAATTGTTTTCTTCTTCTTCAACAGTTTAATGCGGCTTTCTTGAACTGGAGAACGCGGTACGGTTGCATAGACAGGTAGATCAAGGTTGTTTTCGATTTCAGTTGAATCTTTGATACCTGAACGCATCATATTGCGAAGGAGTGCTAAGAGTGTTCCTAAGAAGCCACCTAGGAAAATAGAGAGAATTAAAATTTGTAATTTCTTAGGTGCAATTGGTTCAATTGGCTCTACAGCAGTATCCACAATACGGACATTACCAATTTCACCTGCTTTCGCAATACGTAATTGTTGATAAGAGTTAAGTAGAGCAGTGTACAGTTGTTGTTTTACTTCAACTTCACGATAAAGTTGTAAATAACGACGCTGTAAATCTGGAAGCTTTTTCAAAGTTGTATTGAGTTCACCAATTTTGCTATTGATTGCACCAAGTTGTGCATTCATTTGCTGCATCACTGGATGTTCACTAGTGTACTTTGCAGAAGCTTCAGCAACTTTTTGTTCTAATTCAGCTTTTTGAGTTTCAAGGGTGATGCTTTGAGTTAAATATAGCTCAGATTCTTTGGTTACATCGACGGTATTAAACTCTTGACGGAATTTGTTAAATTCACGTTCTGCGACATCAAGCTGTTGTTTTAGTTCAGGGAGTTGTTCGTCAAGGAATTTTAATGTTTGTGCACTTTCAGCAGAACGTCTTTCAATATTTTGATGACTATATGCTGCAAGGATGGCATTCAAAACTTGAGTAATATGTTCTTTATCTTGACCTTGGTAATTCAGACCAAGCACGCCCGTCATTTTACCTTTTTCAGCAACCGAATAGTTTGCCAAAATGCTGTCCACAGCAGCTGGTAGAGACTGTTTTTGAATCAAATAATGATCATTGAGTTGGTCACGGGTGTATATAGCAATATCCCATTGACCATCGGCAGTTCTTAGAGAGCTAGCTTGATTAATTTTGGTGCTTAGAATGGTTTGTTCGGTTTGAACATCCGTCAAAGTAACCTGATTATCTTGAAAACTTAAACTAATATTCTTATCACGATAAATTGAGGGAATATTAAACTGGCGGACTTCAAAGCTTTTGTCATTGTCTTTAAAAAGTACAGATTTATTCTTATATTCAGTTACATAATCATGGGGCGAAAATAAACGATCTGTAAATGAGTTTTGAGTACCTGAAATTCTTAAATCTAGATGTAAGTTTTGAATTACAGTTCCTAGAACAAGACGTGATTTTAAAATTTCAATTTCTGCTTGGGCAGGCTGTTTTTGATCAATCATATTTGAAAGATCACCCAACAGTGCTGCCGAAGTTCCTTTATTTTCTTCAACTTGTACTAACGCATTAACAGCATATGTATCGGGAGTTGTTCTTAAATAAAGTAGGGCGCAAACGAGACTTAAAATTACACATAAAGCAATTAACTTCCATTGTGCAATCAGAGAGAAAAATAATTCTTTTAAATCAATTGTATCTTCTGTATTGGTATTTTGGCTCATAATCGTACATCAAAAGTTAAATATGTTTAGTCCAATCTGCGACGCAGGACTGAATGAGTAGTGACGTTTCATCAAAAAAAGCTTGATCATGCTGATAGGGGTCAGGTACGTTTTTACTTTGCCAATGACCCAAACGGAAAGTTTTTCCTTTAGCGAATGGCCAAGTCTGTTCAACATGCTTTAATTGATTAGAACTCATGACCAAAATTAAATCTGACTTTTTAATCAGTTCAGCATTTAATTTTTGGGCAATATGTCCGCTCATATCTATCCCAATGAGTTGCATACAGTGTTGCGCTTTTGCATCAGCAGCATGCCCAATCATACCTGAGATTCCAGCAGAATAAATATTGAGCTGGGGATAAGACTTTTTGAGTAGATACTCAGCCATTGGACTACGGCAAATATTACCCACACAAACGACGAGGATATTCTTAAAATGCATTATTGTCCCATTCTATCAAAGTTATAAATTATATTTGAGAATGGAATCACCTGATTGATTACACGTTGCCAGCGTGCCAACCCAGATGCATCGATATAAACGATATCGTTACTACGCATTTTAAATTGATTGGCCAAACCGAAGTCACCAATACTGGTCAAATCTAAATGATAAATTTCAGTCATTGGGCTATTCATGTCACTGCGAACTACATAAATTTTGCCACGACTCGCTGAAAGTGAGTTAATCCCGAGACTTTCGCCAAGTACATCACTTAAACTCATACCTTGTTCACGCATTGGCAATGATTGGTTTTTACCAGATTCACCCATCACATAAATCTTTTGGTTTTCACGTGAATTGACATAAATCGTATCGTTGGCTTGGATGAGTAGATTGTGAAGAGAATAGCCCGCTTTTTCCAATTCAATACTATTTAAGACATAACTTTGTCCATTTCTAACCAAAGTTAATGAGGCATTGTCACCAAATTGACTATTTACACCACCGGCAAGGCCAAGTGCAGTGTAGATGCTTGTAGGCTGATCGGTAAGGTTGAACTGACCGCCTTTCATTACATTACCTTGCACCGAATAACGTTGGCCTTGGTAGGAAAGCACACGAACGATCACATCAGGTGTTTTTAAGTAACGTGCTAATTGGTTACGTAATTCTTGATTGACTTGATTGAGTGATTTACCTGCTGCTTTATAACGACCAATGATTGGGAATTGAATGTAGCCATTTTGATCAATCTGATAACCATTTGACTTAATGGCTTCTTGGTTGCTAATTGTATTTGTAGGTGGTGTTATTTCTGGATATGCCCATAAATAAATAGATAAAATATCACCTGAACTTAACCGATAATTTTTTTGTTGCTGATTAAAAAGGTGTGCAAAATTTTGTTGATTAATTTGTGCAGGCTGAACCGCTGCTAAATTATCTTGGGATAATTTAATCACATTTACAGTAGACCCGAGCTCAGTTTGATAAGTGCCTTCTTTAGGAAGGTCATATGTTTGAAGACCTGATGTAATTGCACAACCCGTCATACCTAAACTGAGTGCTAACAAGAAGCTATAACGATAGTAACTCACTCGAAATCCTACTTATAAAAATAATTGAATTGTAAAAAAGGCAAAAGCCTGATTTTTAAAATATATAACGAGATATTTTATACTATGTAAAGTAAACATCCTAGGATTTGCTGTCAAAATGTGTTGCAGCAATGTAATGAGTTTTGTGTGAAATAAAACACATTTTCTTTAAAGAAGAAAAAATAATTTAATTTACAAAATAGGTAGGGTCTGTTGACATTTACTGTTCATAATTAA
>ENA-UOOR01002782-UOOR01002782.1-fermentation-metagenome-genome-assembly--contig:-NODE-2782-length-16858-cov-9.931619_pt1 | contig 16858 bp, 17 predicted proteins | sample MGYA00245780_ERZ724029 | MGnify/ENA primary metagenome ERZ724029 (study PRJEB28704, sample SAMN03018315) | fermentation metagenome | biome: anthropogenic terrestrial biome; feature: soil; material... | reverse complement strand
ATATTATCAATTTCAGAATATAAAGTAGGCATATTCTCAGCCTCCTTTATTTAATATTAATAGAATTATCAACAGGTTTACTATCTGTTTGTAAAAGAATATCCAACTCAATACCCATTTCTTTTTCTATATAATTCTTTATTTTAATAGAATCAAGTTCACCATTATTAATCATTTGTGCTGCTTGTTCTACTACTGAGTTTTTATATCCATCAGGCAACTTATCAAATTTCTTTTTAAATTTATTGAAATCAAGTTTCAAAATATCTGATACATTATTCAATCCAAGAATTTCTTCATAATATTTAAAAATGTTTGCATACTTCAAAATTTCAATTTCATCATCTTCTAAAATCCTTATCCAAGGTTCTGTTACAAACCTACTATCAGAATTTTTAAGATTAATAAATTCACCTAATTCTATATAATTTGTGTCTCCAGGTTTTTCCCACTCAATTTTATATCCAATTTGACGTTTAGATACATAAATCAATTTACCACTTGCTATATTTTTAAGACAAATCATACGATTAAGATCAGGTTTCCATTGAGTTCTAGTTTCTTGTTTGAATGTTTCATTTTTTAGGTCATCTTTTGAATCATTTAAATTCAAAAACTCTTTAATTTTTTGCACTTGGTCATCTTCAAGATTATTCATATGACTTTTAATTTCAAAATCTAAATCTTGTGCAATTTTAATAACTTCTTTATTTTCTAAATTCAATTCTTTAGCTAATTCAAAAACTTTCACAAAATTCAATCCTTTCATTCAATGTAAATTAAAAGGAGAGGGTATACCTCTCCTAAAATTCACTATATATTTATATAACTATTTTAATTAAGCAGATATCTCATACTTACCAAACAAATCAGTAATTACAACACCAGTACCATATTGGTTAGCACAGAAATAGTCCTGAGTTAAATCTTGGTTAGCAAGAGCATCACCACTAATAATTCTAACTTCACCTTCAGTTACAAATTTTACAGGTTTTGCATCAGTAGCTACTACATAAATATCATTCTCAGAGAGTTTAAAAGTGTATGTACCAACAGTATGAACCTGTTTAATTCTCATCATAGGAGTACCATTAAAACTACCATAGAATCCCATCTTATATACATCTTCTTTTGCAGAATCAGATACGGTTGCAGTTGTAATTTTGCGTAAAGCTTTACGAGTTCCTGCAAGCATCGCAGTTTTACCAGTTGATGCTTCAACATGCTCAATTACATCAAGCATAGAATCTTCATCAAAAGAACCAGAAGCAGTAAAACCAGCAGGTAAACCAGAGAAAGCACCTGTAAATGCGGTATAAACATCATCATTAATTTTAAGTCTAAATGCTTTATCTAATGCTTGAAGCATTTCGTTGAAATCTACCCTTCCACTCAAGAGACGAGAGAGATGTTCGTATATCTTAATGCCTTTCCAAGAAGTAGTGATGGAAACATTCGTTCCAACATCTAAACGCTGGCGTCTCAAACTCTGTGTGCCATCGGCAATTTCTGAAATTACCAACATAGTACGGTCGGGTACATAAAAACTATTCTGATCACCAAGGGCGAGGTTTTTGTACTCCACAAACCTTTCAAAGAAATTATCATCGGGAAGTCCTTCAAGAACTGTATTCTGAAGTATTTCTTCCATTATTTCAAACATTGCTACACCATTTCTGCGGAATGATTTGTAGTCTAATTTAGTAGAACCACCATTGAGTTCTATGAAATGTTGGCGTAATGCCTCTGTTGCATCGGATTTACTAAATTTATCATGTGAAAATTTATTTTTATAAATATCTTTCGCTAATTTTATCAAAGTTTTGTTGTCTTCCATTTAAGTTATTCCTCCTTTATTTATATTAATAAATTAATTATCTAACACTAATCATTTCGATTACATTAAGATATTTTGTGCCATTATAGATTTCACGAGCAATAATTTTGCCATAGAAAACTTCATTCTGAGCAATGCTGGATACTTCTGCCCATTTAACACCTGTGGCGGCAGGAGCAACATAGGAGCCAACTGCGGGGATGTCATCATCATCGTTAATCGGAGTAATGCAATCATCGCTGATACTAAAAGTGTCACCAACTTCAAGAGGTATTAGAGTAATATTCGCACCTGCGGCATTTTGAAACTTGTCTAATGCTCCAGAACTCTTTAAACTTTCGTCATAAATTATTTCAGGACTAGCGACTAAATAAAGATTAGGAGCTGTGACTGCACCCGCTGCCACACACTTCCAGAGGTCTCTTTCTCCCGAAATAAGTGAATCCAATTTTACGATACATCCATTGTCAATAGCGGTTTCTGTCGTAGTGACTATATACCGTCCACTCTTGATATTACCTGCTTTAGTAGCCTTGATTGCGTCTGTTCTTACAACACCGTATGCCATATTATAAATTCCTCCTTTAAATTTTTAATTCATTTTTTAAAATAGTTTCAATATTATCAAAATCGTAATACCATATTTCTAATAAATTTATATTATTATTTTGTGCGTATTCCTTTTTTCTTTTATCATGTTCTAATTGTTTTTCAAAGTCTTTTTTAGATTTATGGAAACCAGGAATATATTTTTCATGTTGTATACCTTGATATTCTATAAGAAGATTATATTGAGGTAAATAAAAATCATATGAAAGATGTTTGCCACCTAAACCCAATAAATCCTCGAATTCTTTTTGTGGAATATAATAATTACTCATATTATCTAAATTATTAATATTGCTATAATTATCTTGATTTGTCTTTATATAACTAAAAGAATTTAAACATTTAGATATTTGTAATTCACCTTTAGATTGATTACATTCTGGGCAACCAGTTTTGTTTTTACCATTACGACATCCAATAGATGCTTTCCATTCATACCCACATTCCTTACAAACCCACCAAACTTTTTGTTTACTATATGGCGTATATTCTTCTGGTCTTTTTTCATTTTTATCATAATCCCACTCTTCACAAAGTTCTGGATTACAAATTAATAAATTATAATCCTCTGATGGTAAATTACCTGAACAATAAGGGCAGCCATCATTTTTATGATTTCTTTTATCTACTTCTGCTTTCCAAATATGTTTTAGATTATTTGGACATTGCCACCAAATTATTTTTCTACTACCACATGTAACATCATAAGGTGTTAAATCACCATTTAAAGTAGGATGCCATTGTTTAGCAAGATTGGGATTTTTTGTTGCTAGACAATTAGAAATGCCTACTTTTAAACCTCTACAATAAGAACAACCATTACCTACAATAATATCATTCCATGTTGCTTCAAATATTTCATTACAATCTTCTTTTAAACATTGCCATTTAAGATTTCTAGATGCTCTTTTATACTCTTGTCCATCCAATAGTCTAAACGATTTATTATTTAGACTAACCCAAAAGCTAATATTCTTAATTGTATAGGGATTTGAAGAATGGAATACTCGAATACCATAATCACGATGAATTACACTAAATAAAGATATATAATACCAATATCCTTCACTATCATAAATACTTACCTTATGTTTAGAATCAACAAACTCATCAGGATTAACCATAGTAAATCCTTTTTCTTTAAATGCTATTATTGCAGATTCTTTATCCCATTTAGTACCACTTTTATGTGCCATAAATTCCTCCCTTTAAAATCTTTCTTTACAGAAAACAAAAAAGGAGGTGATGGGAACATACCCCACCAGGAGTAACCTCCAAACTTAATTTCTTTTAATTTTTAATCTACTTACTCCTTCTTCGAATACTTCTCTAAAAATTCATCAACTTTACTATGATTCTCTTCAATCTTCTTACTAAAATCTAACTTCACTTTATCATTTTTATTTTTATCTTTTGATTTTGAAAAATTATTAGCACTCTGAATACCTAAAATCATATAACACTCTTTTTCCAAATCTTTAATTTTAAATTCAGATGCGGTTTCTTTCAATTTTTCATATTCAGGAATACCTTGAAGTTTATCATCGAATTTAGAGAAAAGATTTTGTTCGGATTCTTTGCGTTCTTCGGCAAATTTTATTGCCTGATATTCACGTAGAGCAATTACTTCTTCTTCTAGAGCAGAATAATTGTTTCTCATAATATCAATTGCTTCTTTTTCTTCTTTGGTTAATCTCTCTTGGAAAAGTTCAACTCTTTCTCCATTAAGAGATACAACATCTTCTTCTTTTTTATATCCTTGACGATAAATTTTTGTACCTTCCCAATTTTCATATTCGAAACGATCATCATAAACCTGGTCAATAAAATACCATTCATTGTCTTCAACTTCTACAGGAGATAATAATTGATATAAAGCATATCTTATCTCTGAATGCGAAAGTTCAAAAGATTTAATGAATTTTTCGGGTTCATTATTATTATCGTTTTCTGAATCTGAATCATTGGTAGAATATAATTCTTTTAATTTTTCCTCAATTTCTTCAAATTGCATTTCTTCTATATTAAAAGGTAATTCTTCTTGGTTTACCTTATATTCAGAAAGCAAAGCAATTATCTTTTCATCCACCTTACTACCTCCTTCTTCAGTTTTATTTATATCATAATTAGAAAGAGTTTCTTTTAACTCTTCCATCATTAAGATAAACCTTTTCTTTGTATTTTCTTCAAATATTCCAGTAGTAGCTAAAGCATTTTCCATACCTGTTCCAGAATCTTTATTTAAGAAAGTTATGCCTTGATATCTATAATCAGTTATATTAAAAATTTTCTCTTTAGCATTATAACTATATCCATCAACAAAGATTTCCATTGATAATTTTACTTCTTCATCTCTTTCAATAATATCTTGGGCATAATTTGAATAATCCTTCCAAACATAAGCATCTACAAAAACATAATTTTTACCATTAAATTCTTTTATTTCATGGTTACAGGTTTCAGGAACTAACCCAATTGGGACTTCTTGATAAATTACTTTATATTCACCTTCATTAACCTTACTAGGTTCTAAGGTCATATCATGTCCACCAAATTGAGGATTTCCATCTTCATCAAAAATTACATTAGCAAGAATAGGAATATTTTCTATAGAATCTTTAGCATTCTCCATATCTGATACTACAAATGCCGATTTGTTTGGATTTACACCATCATGACATACTCTAAGTCGCATTTTAATATATTTCTCAGAATCAAAAGATTCATCAATCTCATATGTAGTAGCAAGAGATAAATGTTGTAATTCTTGTGCTTCACTCAATACTTAATCACCACCTTATTAGAAAATCATTTTATTACTAAATGTAAATTGAGTTTTATCTATCTCATTAAAATTAAAAGATAGGGTAGGGGAGTTCTCAAAAATAAAAAAACCATTGGTAGAAACCAATAGTTTAAATCCATTTTGTATTAATTTATTTTTTAACTCTGAATCAAAACAATGAATAAACTTCACAAATTAGATGCCTCCTTATTCTAATCTACCCACAATGCAATTTACACCTGTAGGAATAGTTACTGTCTTACCAAGTGTGCCTCCAATTTTAGTTCTATAACCATTTGCAGGAACAGTTAATTCAATTCCATTTACAGTAAATTGCTGTGCAGTTGCTTCAGAATGATATATTTCAATAGCATAAATATCTTTAGAAAAAGTTATTACATCTGTAACTGCGTCTGCTTGTGTTTTTTGTTCAACAAGGATAGTACCTCTTGTGTTTTTTATGATTTCTTCATAGAAACTCAAATTATCACCTTCTTTTTATATTGATATTTAGGATGCTCTATTATCAGGGTTATTAGTGTCCAATTCTTTTCCTATTTCTGTATTTTCTTCAACATTATCTCCCTTACCAGGATTACCACCTTTATTAGAATCCTGATATGCTGATTTAAGGGGAATGAACTTCTCAGTAATTTTCATCACATCATTTTCCAACAACATTGAATTCATTACATCAGAAGGGGATAACCCTAATGAAGCACAATAATGACGTTTTACAGGAAGTCCAACGGTACTTGCTTCTCTGTAAATAGTTGTTATTTCTTTCTTGTTATATCTTGTAATATCCAAAAAAGTAACCTTGAAATTTATCTTTTTATTTTCATCTTTTAATTTACGATTAATCCATCTTTCAAACTGACGAAGTACAGTAAATACTGTATTTTCATCATTGATAATAGCTTTATTTAAAGCAGCACCAGATGCTTTATCACTATTAAAAATCAATTTAGGCACACCTGCACTATTATAGATGGAGTTTTCAGCGAGAGAAACTCCATCTAAATCTTTTTCACTTTTATTAAGTTTAATAGATTCTACTGAATCGAAGGGAGATAATGCTAACCCGATCTGCTCTGGTAAACTATTTCCCATAAGTTGGTAATATTCTTTAGCAATATCTAAACTCAACGCCCAAGCATTCTCTCTATCTTTAGCATCTGCTTGATATGGAATCTTGGCAATAAGTAGCAAATAATTTTCTAATTCGGATTTTGATAATTGTAAATCCTTATATTCGTACAAACTGTAGATATCTTCAAATATTCCTGCTAATGGAGGAATTGCATAATCTGTATTTGACACTTTAATACAAATAGTATTTCGAGAATCTAACTCTTGCCATTTATAATTTTTTTTGTCTTTTTTATATATTTCATATTTTTCTTGAAACTCAGGAGCAAATCTTTCTAATTCTTTAGGATAAGCATTAAAATAATCAAATGAAAAACTATAATTGTAACACCCATCCTCGATACTACTTATAGCACAATAATCAGGGTTAAGAATATCAAAAAAGAATGAATTTTTGGTTGAATAAACATAACCATATACGACGTCATCAATAAATGCTCTGTATAGCAATTTAGCAAACTCATGTTTAATATTCATAGTCTCAAGCATATTTAATGTTGCTATATATTTTTTTTCTATAGTTTCTATTAATTCTTTTGTTACTTTATAATCAGTTTGATTATAAATATCTACAACATAATCAAAAGTTAGCATTGTAGCAAAATAATCAATCAATCTTCTATAGTGTGAAGAACTATCTAATAAAAACCTAGATAAATCTCTAAGTTTCTTTTCATATTTCTGAGGATTTGCCAACCATTTTACTACGTCTTCCTTTTTAAAAGATTTATTAAACGTATAAGTTGGTTGGGTATTATTATTTAAATCTTTTTTTATGTATTTAGCAAATTGTGCGAAATGTTGCATCATGCGTTGAAACTGCTGATCATCTTTACTTAACGGTTGGTCTGTTTTAATAATATCTTCATCAGTGGGCAAAATGTCACCACCTTTCTATATGGACGATATAAATTTATATTATTAATTTATTTTACCTTTTACGAATTTGAGGTTTTTTAAATTTAAACAAATCATTTACATCAACATTATTATTATTTCTCTTTTGTGTAATATGTTTTCTTCTTAATTGTTGTAAATACCAACCTAACATAGCTAAACAATAAGCTCTATCATCATGCATTTTTGTTTCTTTATCTGGTGAAAGATTATATCTATAACCTCCACTTGGACTATCAAACCTATAGATATTAACTAATTCTTCTTTTGCTAAATCAATATTTTTTAAGGCCAACTCTTCATCAAAAGATAACTTATAAATTTTTTGTTTTAATTGAATATCCTTCTTTTTATTTTTATTATCATCTTCATATTCAATTTCTTGATCTTCGAATAAAGTAAGATGCCCTTTCATATCATATTCTTCAGTAAAAGAAATTAAATCTAACCCTAACATTTCTATTAATGCATCAAACATTTCATTTTTGTATTTTTTAGGACTCATTAATCTTAATTTATCTATTGCATTTGGAAATTTAGAAATATAATCAGAAGATTCAACTTTATCAATTAATCCTTTATGTGAAATACCTTTAATATCTGTCCAATCTTCCATAAGATAATCTGCAATATTTACGCCAGCTCCTCCAGCTCCACTATCCAAAAGTAATGCTTCGATATTCTCATAATCTGCAACTTCTTTACCATTATAATCTAATAACATTTGTTTAATATAATCTATCTGCTCTGGTGTTCTCATTGGGGTTTTTTTCTTCTTACTAATATCTACAAAACTAACTCCATTACAAATTCTCATTTTATATCCAACTTCATTATCAAAATAAATTTCACCAACTAATGAAACAGAATTATCATAGCTACGAGCAGGATCATATGCTATAACAAATTTTTTATTATTAGAATTATATAAAATAGGAGGTCTGAGTTCACTATTTTTAATAATTACTGAACGTTTAATTGCCTGATTTTCGCCACCCTCTGCGCTGAACTTATTGTAATACTCACGCAATGCCTTGATTTTATTTTTCTTCATTGCATCTTCTACCACTTCTTTTTTTAATAAAGAAGGATATATTTTACCATTGTAAGTTGAATTAAATACAATTTCAGCATTAATATCTGCAACGAAATAATTCTTATTACCCAAAAACATCTCTTTAGCATAATCTCTATAAACTTTATAAAAATAAGTATCTGTACTAGAGGCTGAAGATGCAAATATAGCTTGATTAGGGAATTCTTTTGGTAATAAATCTATATTAATATCTCCACCCAATTTAAAATTACTATCTTGTGTAATAAAAGGTAAAGAAGTAATAAATAATTCTTCTGGAGCAAAACCACTCTCATCGTAGATATTAAGATTTGATCTTTTTGAGCGATTATGGTCGAACGCACCATTAAGAGAGTTCAAAGCACTCCCATTATAAAGTTTATATTGAAAAGATGATGGATTGTGTGTAAAACCATCAGTATTAGCTTTACTTTTAACTGTTTCATTATAAAAAACATCTGTTAATCCTGTAAAAGATGCAATTTCTTTTTTTGCTATTTTTTCTATTTTTAAAAATGCCTCTTGTGCCTGACTACCTACACCACTCATTATATATGCTTGAAAATTAGAAATTAAATTAGTTTTTGCCATACCAAAAGGTGCTATAAGAGTAGTTTTACCACTACCCCTTGACTGACACCAAACACAAAAAGGAGTAGTCCAACTATTCATAAACACATATTTTTGACTATCAAGAAATTCAATACCATAAAACCTTTCACAAAAACGCACAGGATACTGTCTTCCCCACTGTACTACTTCTGCCAAACGTATATAACCATCTAATTTTCTTTGTGACATTTCTTGTTTTGTTTTTTGAATTATATATTCCATTAGTTATTTCACACCTTTAAATCACCTTCATAATCATTGATTTTTATTTTTAATAACCTATTTTCTTCTTCTAATTTTTCTTTAGTCTGAGTAAGATTTAAAATCATTTCACGTTGTTTTGAAAGCATTTCGGTATAATCATTTTCATCAAATATTAATTGTTCCATAATACTTTTATTACTTATATCTGCAACTTGCTTCATTCCTTGGCAAGTTTCTATATCAAATAAATTAATTTCTGATCCAGGTATTTTTTTCTCCTGTAACTCTTTAATAATTCCTGATAAAGTACCTGCTCCTTTTGATTTATTAGTAGCATGATTAACTGAAATTCCATTATCCTTAGCCAATGCTAATAATGAACGATACATTTTATCTTTTGCTTCAAATAATGATTTAACTCCACCTACTGAATTAGCAACATTATTGATATCTGCGGTCATAATAGCTAATGCTTGATTAATTTTATCTATTTGATTAAAACTTTTAACTATTTCAATGACCGTTGGAAGTTTAAATGAGTCCTCCAATGTACTCTCATCAAGAAAATCAACCAATGTATTATAAAGGTATTTTTTATCCATTGGATTTTCATTTTCAAAAGGATCATAACCAACCATACGAATTACATCTTCTCTATTTCGTTTATCTAATTCATTAGTATCTAATTTAATCTCAGTTTCAAATATATTTGTATTAGTGTTTGAATCTAATGGAGCAGATTCAGAAAATGTTTTTGAACTCCATTGTGGCAATGAATTAATTTTTTGGAAGTATATTTGAGCTATATTACTATTACTATTATTTGCTTGTTGTTCAGCAGTATAATAAACAGATGAATCAAAATAATAATCTAATAATCTGCATAAAAAATATAATGCTATTTTACAATCGTCATGTTTTTTAACTAGATATGAATATAAATCAATCATACATTGCTTACAAACAACTATTCGTTGGTTATTTGCTTTTAATATTATAGAATTTGACCGATAGTAATTTTTTTCTTGCTCTTTTTCTTGCCCACAACAAACACATTTAAAAAATACTTTTTCTTTTTTCTCTTGTGGTATTTTTTTTTCAGTACCATATTTTACTTTAGGAATAAGTACCACCTCTCCTTTAATCCAAAATACACAAAATATCTTTGCAAATACAAAAAGTGCCTTATTACTAAAGCACCTTATAATTAGCAAATATTAAATTGTTAATTAAAACTTGTGATAAAACTATAAATTTATCTTAATTCAACTTATCATCCTTAACCACATATCCTTTTAATGCACCATCTATCCCAAGAAATACTAAATGCATTAATGCTTCAAATTTACAATCCTCACAAGTAGTAGGATTATCAAACATTTCTAAAGTTTCATTCACCGTATCAGTAACTACATGAAGAAAATCTTGTGGTTCATCTGAATGACATTTATTATAATCTGGACAACCATCACATTCACAATTATCTTCTTCAGGAATATCTAAAGTGTCTAACATCTCTATATATTCTTGTTCACTTATCTCTTGACCGTCTACATAAAACTTTTCACATACAAATTGTCCATTTTCATCATCAAAATACTGATTTATAGTTAACTTCAAAATATTAATCTCCTTTTATCCATTATATTTTTATTTTTATAATCTAATTAAAATTATTCTTCATCTTCATAATCTTCATCACAATACTCCTCATCTTCAGGAGCATTATATTCAAAACCAATTGCATTAATTTGTTCTCTTATATGTTGATCGCTCAATTCAGGATAATCTTTTAAGAGTTGACAATTGGTAGCCTGGATATTAGCATTGTGATATACAATTTTCTCACTCTGTTTAGCAGTAAACACTTCTAAAACCATGTCCAAAGCAGGGAAGATATACTTCTCACAGAGCAATCCAAAAAATAATCCTATAAATATGCCTAATAATATATTAATTAAGGTCATATAAGTACCGTTTTTAACCTTCCAAATTAAATTTATATTATCTATCTAGACGAATAGAATATGTACATTCTCTTCCTTCTTCTTTATTAAAAACCATAAACTTTTGTGCTGGCTTGCTGGTTTTTCTTAACCGTTTTGCGTACTCATCTGTCCCGCACAAGCTAGAATTTACGATAACTTCACAACTATGTATTTCATCTTCTTGACTATGATGATAATGACTTAAAAACACATAATCAGGAAATTGTTTAACCATCATTGCTAAATCAGAAGTAGCACTTTTTACACTATCTTGATGCCCATGCACCGCAAAACAAGTATACCCACAAACATCAATAACCCCAATACTACTATCCAGTTCGTTTTCAATAATAGAAATATTAGGTATATCTTTTAATCTAGGTTTCAAATACCAAGGAATAAAACGAGCAAAAGATTCATTATCTATTGCTTCTTTTTTATTAGGTGTGACCCTACTGTGATTATCTAAAACACTATAGAAATTAACTTCTTCAAATTCATTTGCAAATTTACATAATACTTCTGCTAAAATCTCTGAAATAAATTGAGTTTGTTCAATCACATCTTCAGTATTTGCAATTCTAACGGTAACGTGAATTAATCCTGATACAAGATCATTAAGATTTACAACATGAAGTGTTTTAATACCATGAAATTTACCATATTCTATAGTTTTCATAGTCAATCTATTAATTCTCTTTAAAAATTCTTCTTTATTATATGTATTTAAAAAATTCTCAATTTCTAAACCAAAGTGAAAATCTGAAATTAAAAGTATACCTTCTTTATATTTACCAAATTTATAAATTGGTTCCCATTCTAAAGGTTTTTGTTTAGAAACATCTAAAGCAACTTTTTCTATGTGTTCTTTAATATGGTCTAATCTAGCACTTTCTCTTAGAAGATTAAAATACTCTCTTCTTTGGTCTTGAAACTTTATTTTTTCTTTTTCAAATTCAATTCGTTTATTATTCAAATCTTTTAAAACGTCATCTTCAGTAATATTTTCATATCCTTCTTCTTTAAGTTTAGATATAATTTTTCTTACACCATAAATACGTTTCCTAGATTCTTCTGAAGATAATTTTTCATTAAATAATAAATCCCATATTTCAGATTTATCAATATCAATAATATTATTTTCTTTTGCTTCTATAAGACGATCACAATAATCAAGAAAATTTTCATTATCTTTCCTTAAATATTCCATCCTTTATCTCCTTTATTTTATTTAAAGGTTAATTATGGAGCTGGATGTAGGACTTGAACCCACAACATTCTGAGTACAAAACAGATACTCTACCAGTTGAGTTAATCCAGCATAAATTAAAAAGTGAGTAGTTGCCTATAATCCAAGGTTAACTACCCACTCTTTAAAGTTTCCCACTAAGGCAGGGACTCTCCATAATAGGTAAGGGTAGTTGCTACTAAAGTCAACTCCCAATAAAATAATATTGCATCTACTCTTATATTTCATTGAGAACGCTCATCTCCATATAATTTCGATGCTACAGAGTCCATTTAAGGACAAATCAGTTTAATCACCACAAGGGGAATATATTTATTCTTTTTCAATTAAAACTTTTTTCTTTTCTGGTTTGTCTAATATTAAAGTAATAAAAGTTAATCCATTTTTACTTTTAACTTTTATTTTTTCAACTTCATTCATAATACTTTCGGCTATTGGTAATTCAATATCAGTATCATACGTAAAATCATTTACTACTGAAGAACCACTAACCTTAATACCATAATCAGTAGTTTCTACAATTACATCTTCAGGATTAATACCTAATGTTTTTACTGTGCAAAGATAAGTTTTATCATCTTTCTTTTGCCAATAAGAGGGAAGAAGGTCTTTCACTCTTGAGTTAAAGACAATTCTTTTAGGTTTACCAAATCCTAAAGTAAAAAAATCATCAAAAACATCGTCAAAAATTCTAGTCATAAAAAATTCCTCCTTAAAAATTATAATTAAAATTTAGTTAAAAAATATATGATAATGCCAAAGGCAATTATCCAAAGATATAAAAAATTATATTAATAAAATAATGAAAAAATATATAATTAACTATCCATTTATCAAACTTTTCAGTACCTTTGATGCCTTAAACCTAATTTTCTTTCCTGCTGGAATTTTTATCTTCTCTCCCGTGGCAGGATTAACTCCCATTTTTTCAAGAGTAGGTACTACTTCCATAGACCACTCACCACTAAAGGATACTTTACCGTCAGTTGCCAATATTGCTTTAATAGTATCTAAAAATGCTTCTACTTGAATACATGCATTTTTCTTAGTTTGTTCTGTTCTAAGGGCATACTCCGTTATAAAATCATTTTTATTCATAAAATTATTCTCCTTTTATACCTTTTATTTTTATTTATATATCAGCAAACACTTTGCTTGCTTCTGATCTTACATCTTCATCCATCACTACAATTCCTACTAATGGATTACCTTTTAATTTTTCTATTAATTGGTATAAACCATTATTATGTTGATATTTATATTCTGATTGTTTATAATCACCACAAAATACAACGCAAGAATCAGATTCAATTCTACTACCAATCAATTTAAGTATTTTTAAATCCATATCCTCAGATTCATCAACTAACACATAAGTAGAACCGTAACTCATCCCTTTAATATAAAATGGAATATCCTTCTTTATATAATCATAAATATTTTTATCTTTAGTAATAGAAGGATCAACATATTGTTCAATACACTTGAAGAAATCTGCGATTTTCTCATCTTTATTGCCTGGAAGAAAACCAATCTCTTCACCAGAACCTAAAGGATTTCTAAGTAAAAGCATCTTACCATATGTCCCTTTATCGAAAATATGATATAAACCCATTTTTGTAGTTAAATATGACTTACCCGAACCATACGCACCTGCAATGATTTTTATAGGAATATCATTGTTATTTAATAAATCTAAAGCACATCTTTGTTGACTATTTACCCCTTTAATTACTTTTGAAGATGGTAATTTTAAATCTTCTAATTTATTTTTGCTATATCTAAATTCTAGTGGTTTTTTCTTTCCTTTTTCGTGAATAATCACATATTGATTTTCGATTAAATTAAAATTATTAATTCCATTAGATAAATCTTCATAAAGTTGATTTATTTCTTCGGAATTTAAATTTAACTCTAAATAACCTTTATATCCTGTTTCACTAATATCACAATTAAACTTCTCACAAGGTATCTTTAATAATTTACATTTCTGTCTAAAATTTAAATCATTTGATAATGCAACTATACTATCATCAGATACACGTAAATCTAATAAAATGCTTAGAATTTTATTATCATTGCTACCCATGTCAAAATAAAATGGTAAACTAGCACTTCCTTCACGTATCTCATATTGAATTTTATCTTCATTCTGTTCTATTAACCTTGTTGCTAATCTTGCTTGGTATTTTTTATTTTCATCACTAGAATATTTATGTTTATCTAACTCTTGTAAAACTACACCACAAATAATAATTCTGTCATATGTATCAAATAATTTTTCAGGGTTAGACATTAATATATTTGTATCTACGAAAACTGTTTTACTCATAAGTCCATTCCCTTCAAGGAAGATTTTTTATTAATTACTTCATAAACTTTAACTTATTATAAATATTCTCAGGGACATATCTTTTCTTACGTTTACTCTTGCGTCCTGTAATAGTAAGGTTAAGATATCTACCGCCTTCCATTTTAAGATGTTTTTTAGATATCAACCATTGCATCTCTTGTTTAGATATTTGTTTCAAGTTAAATCTTTCTCCTTTGGATAAATTGGGATATATTATGTAAAATATTAAGATACACTATTATATTAGTTTTATGTTCTATTCCTTGTTAATTTAAAACTTAATATTTTTTCATTTAATTCAGGAGTATAGTTTTTCCACGCCAATAAATTCCTTATATTAACTATTATTTGATATGACACATTATATTTATTCTGTATATCTTTAATTGTAAATCCTTTTGATAAATCTTGTTTAATATGTATAGCAATATCTTCTGTTATTTTTGCTCTACTATTATTTTGACCATTTTGATTACTAGGAATTCCAGCTATTTTACAAATATTAAATCCTATATCTTCATTATTACAGTCTAATTTATCAATCCACATTTGTTCCTTTTGTAATAATTCTTCTTTTAAACATTCTTCTAATACTTCGAATTTAAAATTTTTAATTCCATATTTATTATACGCTCGTTGTAAATGTCTATTTTCATGTTTATTATGTTTAAGTGCAGTTTTATGTTTATAAAACCTTGTTTTAATATTGTTACTTGAGCCTATATAAATTTTATTGTTTGCTAAGCAAGTTATTTTATAAACACCTGTAATTTACATCACCAACTTTTATATTTGTACTCTTATCCATACTGAGAAATACCATTAACTGTCCACAATCTTATTTATCTTTCTATATTGTTGTTGTTTTTTAGTTTTATAATTTCTACGATAAACCTTATAGCAATCATTACAATATGTATTTCTATTCGGAATATTTTCCCCACATATTAAACAATCTTTAGGCTTAATTTTACTATCTCTAATATAATTCCTCATATATCCAGTTAAACTTTTGCAAAAATATTTTATAATATAATTATCTTCTGACCATCCATCAACTATTACATTTGCATCCCAACCATATTTTTTTTCATATTCTTCAATAGGGATGTAATTATTAAATATTTTTTTAATATATGTATTTATTAACTTTTTATATTGATCAAATTTGATATTGTATTTCTTACTGATACTCTGCTCTCTTAAAACATCTGCCTCCTTCAGTGCTTGCTCAATGTTATTTTTAACTTCCTGATAATCAACATTATCTAAATTTCCATCAGTTTTCATAATCTTAGTAATTCTGAAATATTCTTTTTTTGGTTTCAATAAAAAATTATAATAATTTTTATCATAATAAACATCTTTATCTATTAAATATCCATACATATTATTTATATGTATTCTAATATAATCAATAGGTTTTAATTTTTGATTCTTATAAAAACTTCTGCAAACAGTAAACTCAATGGTTTTGTATTTGTTAAATAATTCAATTAAATCTATTCTATTATCTAATAATTGTTCATTTACCTCATATTTATAGCACTTTTTATATTTATGTAATGTAAATTTACTATTCCATAAAGTATTTAAAAACCTATTCAAAACAACATCTTTATCATCTGTTTCTTTATATTCTTCAAGTATTTGATTTAAAAACAAATATATCCTCCTATATTTCAATTAATTTATAATATTTACCTAAAAATTCATATGTATTTTCATCTATTTCTTGAACTTCTTCAATCTTACATTGTTTTTTATCTGGTGAATTATTCTTGAGATTTTTTAACATAATATCACTAAATAATGACCAGCATAGAACCTTATCTTCACTAATAGACCTGTATGCCACCTTAATACAATAATTAGCAAGTAATTCACGATTTAAATTAATTTCATTTAACTTGTTTTTGTATTTATCAAACAATATATCAAATTCTTTATTATCATCCTCTTTTTTCTCATCTAATAAGTTCTTTAAATCAAATTTAAATTGATCATAAATATATTTTATTTTTTTAATAATATGTTTATTGGATAAATCTAAATCTCTATTAACTAATAAATGCCCATTATTTATAACTTTTTTAT
>ENA-UOOR01002780-UOOR01002780.1-fermentation-metagenome-genome-assembly--contig:-NODE-2780-length-16863-cov-5.840552_pt1 | contig 16863 bp, 12 predicted proteins | sample MGYA00245780_ERZ724029 | MGnify/ENA primary metagenome ERZ724029 (study PRJEB28704, sample SAMN03018315) | fermentation metagenome | biome: anthropogenic terrestrial biome; feature: soil; material... | reverse complement strand
ATGTGAACCCATATGCATCCACTATTTAAAAAGCATATGATATCTGTCAGGATTCTGAAAGTTTGATCTGATTTATTGAATAGGACTTACGCGGTTGAACTGAGAAAACCATGATATTAAACCTTTAATCGTCCAAAATAATAATTTAAACCACAAAATCTATTGGACTTTATTTTGGACTTCAAGTGCATAAGTCCTAATTATTCCCTGCATTCATATTTGGTCTTCAGAAACTTACTCTGCCACAAGGTATTAAATCAGCGCCATCGACTTATATACCGCATCGATCGGATCCTCATAAAAAGAAATCTGAAACTTACTGAAAAGATCCGGCGGGACCGTCGCAATCTTTCCTGCTGATGCGATCGGAATCAGTACTCTTTTTGCTCCGGCATCAAGGCAGACCTGTAAAAGACCAGCAAGATTTTCAAGTACGCCTACAGACCCTCCGATTGTCATACTCCCGAGGATCGTGGTCTGTTCCTGAAGCGATCTTTCTATTGCTCCTGAACAGAGGCTAATGAAAGCTGCAAGAGCGAGTTCCTCAGACATGCCAACTCCATAGAGGTCCTGGACGTGTAAAAAGTAATCTTTTTCTTTTACGGAAATGCTCTGGCTTATGGACTTTGCATTGGCCCTAAAGAAATTAAAAGCCGTTTTTATAGATTCCTTTGCCTGAGAGTTTAAACCAGTGCCCGATCTTTCGTATTTTCCCGAGCCGGATACTATCTGGACTTCAAACTTGTATATCCCGATTTTCCCTGATTCGGTAGCAGCTACAGCATAGGCTTCGCCTGGCTTTGTGATCCCTGCGGGGATAATTTTGCTTCCACCACTTTCAGGCACTGGCACGAAGGTTTCTTTCAGGTTCTCATTGTCGATATATGAGAAGTTTACATCGAAGAACTCTATTCCTCCAATCTTTTTGAGTTGCTCTTTTACGCGCCTTCGACCTACAAGTGCATACTCAAGAATCTCCTGAGCTTCTTCTTTTGTAAGATTCTCGTCAGGGTAGAGGAGCTTCATAAGCCCGGAAAATGTCTTTTTAACGGCAATTACATCGCGCTGGTTCAGGTTGTTTCCGAGCCTGAAGAATCGGGTTATATGGTCAGAGTAGGAACGTTTCCTCATCTCCCTGAAAAATTCGGCAATATAGTCAACTATAAACCCATACCTGTCAGTAAAGTGTTCTGGTCGGAACTTAGGGACTTCCCAGCCAGGGAGATAGTAGTGCATCCTGTCAAAAAAGGCAGTGTCACTGTTCATAGCATCCGGAAACGGGGAGAAAAGATGAGAGGTTTTCAAGAGGGAATCAATGCTCTGGTTAACGTTTCCTACGAAAACGATTGATGAGTTTGCGTTTTTCTGCTCCTTTCCTCTTGCAAAAGAGCCTGAAGCCATATAGTCTTTGAGGATCTGGATCCCATCTTTATCTTTGAAATGAATCCCAGCGACCTCATCGAATGCTACAACATCCCAGAGCCCAACAAGCCCGATTTGCCGGGTGGACATGTTGTAGAAGAGGTTTGCAACCGTGGTCTGTCCACCAGAAATCAGGATGGAGTTAGGGGAGATTTCTTTGTAGACATGAGATTTTCCTGTACTCCGGGGACCCAGTTCGCAGAGGTTGTAATTGTTTTCAACAAGGGGGACAAGCCTTTCAAGCATGTGCCATTTGACAGGAGTTGAAAGCTGAGTTGGTTCCATTCCAACGCTTCTCAGAAGGACGTCTATCCATTCTTCTTTTGTGAAATATCTCCTCGCTTCAAGGATTTCCTGAATATTCATGTTAGGAATCTGGATAGGTTTTAAGCTGGAGATGATGAAAGGAGATGCTGCCGATTCAGTAGAGTATTCCATCTTGATCATGCACCAGATCCCACCTCCAAGCAATTTGTCATATTTTATGACATAATCCGAGTCAATTTCAATGTTAATAAGCCCGAGATTGGAAAATGAAGCTTCGTAGATATCCCTTTTTTCGTTTAACCGGACAGTAATTTTATCAATAACCGTATAATAACCAGTCTCCCTTATCCTCGACTTGATCCTTTCAGCTTCATCAGGTCTCACATAGTTCTGGGACAGGATATTTTTGACCATCTGGACACCTTCCTGGATTACACCTCATCGTCATCTGCACAATAGGAGCCGAGAAGGTATTCCAGCACATAGACAGGGACATTGTGTCCAACTTTCAGCAATTTTGTAAGGTCTTTTCGCACAACCCTGCCAGGGAAATGATTAATTAATTTATTATCGGTTTCGAGGCTTGCTGTCTCAAGAGCTTCTTCGGTCATTTTTATCCTGTCCATATCTGTCCATATCATACTCTTTTTAACCAGAGCGAATTTTTGTACCGGGTTCACTTTTCAACTTAGAAGTCATCAAAGCCGCCAATCAAAAGGTCAAGTTCGAATGGAATCCGGGCAACATCTTTGATTTCAGCTGGATCTTCATCAATAAGCCTGAGATAATATGTTTTATTTTCGAGATTGCTTCCAAGGGTGAGCATCACAGTGTACTGTCTTTCTTCAGGCTCATCGGATTCACTGTCAGCGATAACAATTTTTTCGTCGCTGATCATTTTTTTCTGCTCACCATCAACATCCCATAGAGAAACCCTGAAGGTTCGGGGCTTCATTTTATCAGTCACCTGTTCGGTCTGGAAAATATTTACTTTAAACTTGCTGCTTGTGATCTTTTTCCGGTTATTTATTACAGATACATTGACTTTACCATGCTTGATGCCCTTTCTTTCAAGGGTTTTATCGTCCCGCCTGTGGTTGTATGTTAAAACCGGAATGACAATTTCTTGAGGAGAGGCTCCTCCGTGTACGAAATTGAGCCCTCCTCCTTGAAGCTTGAATCTAAGGTCAGTTCCTGGGACATAGGCAAAAAGAGAGTTTTGTCCCTGCCCAAGTATGTGGCTCATGTCAAAGCTGTGTATATTATCCAGTGGATTATCCTGTGCAAGTTCCTGGTCACTCAGGATAAATCTCTTTGTTGTGTCAATTATACGAGATTTGTCAAATAATAAGGTATCTACTTTATCCACATTTTCCATATCGTCTCTTCTGTACAGGAAACCGTGATCTGCTGTAACAATGATATTTGTTGTGTTCAGGCGGTCACTTAAATACTTGACAAGTTTCTTTATCTCAAGAATTGTTTCTTCGACGGCATTGAAAACGCTATTTTCCGAAGACTGTTTATCCCCAGTTGAATCTATCTTATTGTGATATATGTAAAGGACTCTTTTTCTCTTGATGAGTTCCCTTGCCTCATCCCGGCTGTACCGCATAAAGTCTTCATAATTAAATGCAAGTGAATCTCCGCATTTGCTCTGCAGAATTTTTTTCCTTTTTTCAAGCCCTTCGGAACTCGTACCGTCTACAAAGATTTCTTTTCCTCTGTATTCCAGGGAATTATGAGGGAGCAAACTTGCCATTCCGAGTTTCGTGTATGAGGGTAAGACTCCAGCCATGTGGTTGAGTTCGGCAAGCCCATGTGTGTCTTTATTAAGGATTTCAAAAAGTTCGACAGCCGCTTCGTAGCGCAGAGCATCAGAAATAACAACTGCAACTCTACTTCTATCGTCTTTTTGTAGAATCTTGCTTACATGCATTTTATAGAAGTCTTTCTGGCTTTCTGCAAGCTCAATTTTCCACTGCCCTTTAAGATCGGATTCAATAAGGCTGCTCCATTTCAACAACAATTTTCCGAGCAGCTTGTTGGTATAAAGGTCTTCGACCTGAGGCCTGAGATTCTTTTTAAGGATATCTTTTTCCTGCTCTTTATCATAGTAATAGTAGAATTTCCTGTAGAGGTAATCGATCTGGTAGTAGGTCTCAGCATATGCTTTAAATAACTCGTACAAACTGCGTGTGTTTTCAAGCATGTCAGCTGCTTTTGAATTATCATAATATTTAAGGGAAAACCGGAAGAGCTTAACCGCATATTCAAGTGCGTTGTAGATATTCTCATATTCGAAAAACCAGTGCTTCGTCCTGCGGGTGTCGATCCAGGAAAGATAGCTTTTGAATTCCTCTTCTGTTGAATCTATAGGACTATTTAAGGATTTGATTATATGAAGAATTACAGCTTTGTCAAAAGTTTCCACGGCTTCGGCTTCAAGATATGTCTGTACATCTCGTTTATCAAGCGCTGCCTGCAGGTTCTTTTCCAGATCCTGGCTGTTTTCTTCAAGGATGTCCCTTGTATATTTCTCAAATGTTTTTGAATCCCGTGAGCTGTCCATCCAGTGCTTGAGGAAGATCTGACACTCGTTTTCTTTTCGGTTCACATACTGGTCGTAGCCTGAAAGGGAAATTCCGGAATACCGCTTCATGTGTGTAATCAGGAAGCTCAGGAAAAGCTTCTTCAGGGTAGGGTTCTTTACTGAAAACCCAAAGTCCTCTTCTGCCAGCTCCCAGAAGTTTTCCTCCAACCCGAACTTTGAGATATTTTCCCATGCCGGGTTTTCAGCTTCATCCAGAGATTTCAGCATGATGTCCCGCACGATCAGTTTGAATTCAGGAGCCTGCGTTTTTGAAAAAACCGCCAGCATGCCCAGGATGAACTCTTTTTCCCGCCAGCCCTTCTGGTGGAGTTTCTTTAAAGGCTGGACTCTTTCTTTCTGGTTGCCGAAGAACTTCTGGTACTCGGTAAAAAAGTCGTCCAGCTCATACCCGTCAATCTCAAATTCACTCTTGATTTCCGAAATCCGGCTGTTTTCGAATCTGGAAGAATAAAGCTGGATGTCAAACAGCCAGTTTTCCTCGTGTGGCCTTTCCTCTTCCGGGGAGTAGATCAGGTAGTTTGATTCCGGGTCCTCGATTTCAAGGAGCTTTTTGGTTTCAAAATAGTTGTCACTCAGGATATGGAATTTGATGCTTTTCTCATCCAGGATTTTTATGATCTCTTCCAGCTCTCCGCTTGGCGCCTGGTTTTCTTCATCCCAGCCGGTTTTGTCTCTGTCGTACCAGAAAACGATTTTTCTTTTTTCATAGTCCTTCAGTTCGGAGGGAGAGAATTTTTTAAGTAAACTGCTGCTGGTTTTTTCTACGTTGACCATGAGAATCCATATCCTGTTATTAATCCGGAAGAGTTGAGTGATACTTAGAAATTTAGCTCACGTGTTCATGAAATACTCTTTGATTTTTAAAAGATTTTGCCAACTTTGTAAGGAGAACATGTGACATATAATTCGGAACTTATTGTAAAAGAAAATTAGTAAGCAATATAGTGATAAAATGTTATAAGTTATGCCCATAATCTGATCAGAAATATATTAAAAAAGTAATTCTAAAAAAGAAGATAGAAAAGTGAGGTTCGAACCTCTATATTGAAAATAAAATTTTATTCTTAAGTATAAATGTACAGATCCATTACCTTTTTAAGAATTCCATAACCTCTTTCTCAGATTTTGTATACCGAGATACAGGAGATTTGGATTTTTCATTCTTTTCGAATAAAGAATGCAACTTATTAATGGCAACAGGGTCTGATATGTACAATGTGTTTTGTTCCAGATATCTCGATGCCATGTGATTCCCCCTTGCAGTTTAGTCCTGTCTTTTAACAACTATATGTGTTCTTGTTTGATATACGTTTCTTTTTTAATCATTCCCTGTTTAAATATTTTACCATTTGTATCCTCTCTATCCCGTCCTCCTGCAGTTCGGACTGCAATTCTATAAACCCATTGTCTTTATAAAATTTCACCACGGAATCGGCTTCCTTACTTGCTTCAAGCCAGACAATGGTCCCTCCCAATAACCCGATGCAGCCATAAACAATGTTTACGGCTTCGTCAAGCAGGTATTTTCCTTCAAAGTTGTATTTAAACATGTCATTTTTCCCTAACTGGGCAATAAAGTATGAAGGAATGCCTTCCTGTTCTCTCAGCAGGTTCATGTCCTTTTTCTGCTTCCTGCTCAACTTGCTCTGGTCTACTTTCAGTATTTTCAAAGCCAGGGCGAAAAATCCAAGGACGCAGAAGTTTTCATCGTCACTGTTCTTTCTATCAAGTATAAGGTATGATCTGCATATTGATCTGTCATTAAACCTTTCCATATTGCGCCGCACAAATTCCTGGATATCAGGGTCCTTTGCACAGTAGAAACTGCTTAATGTCCTGTCCACTTTCCCTTTATCAGCCTGTGTAAGCTGGTTGTACGAAACAACAATTGGGTCGAGTTTAAGTTCGAAAGTGTTTAAATAATCCCGTATCTCAACCAGTTGCTCAGGATCTTCCAGTTCGCTTTCTTCAAGTACCTGTGTATTTAACCACTCCATTCCCTCAGGACTTATGGAAATTAGCCCATCCGGCCCATCCCTGATAAGCCGTATCGTTTTCAGGTACTTGAAAACCCAGTAGATTTCCTCCTTGAATTCAAGGTTTTCGTAATCTAAATCTTCCTGTTGAAAACTATTCCCAAATTTAAAATCACCAACCAGTTTTGCTTCAAGCTCAGAATACCTGCATCTCTCAGACCTGTAGATATTCTTGACCATTTGACTTATGACAGTTTCAAAACACGGTAGCTTTACGTATTGCTCACTCAAGGTTATCAGATTCCTGAGAAATGGAGAAAATAATGACCAATACATGCTCCGATCTGTATTAAATTTTTCCAACATCACTCTAAAAATCTCTGCTTTTCTTTAGTATTTTCTCAATTACTAATGAATTCAGCAACTCCATTGGTTCATTGGCATGTTTATGGCGTGTTTGTCTTTTATGGCATGATTACAACGTTTTTGTAACGTATTTATGTCCCCCATTATGTTCCCATTTCCCCCTTTGGATTGGTCAGTTATTTTTTAAAAACCCGGACAAGGCAACCATAATCCCCTAATTCAGTTATTCCCAGAGACCTTTTTTGATCTCTTTTTCAGGTACCGGCACTCTCACCGGTCAGCTTGCTGACCGGCTTTTCCCACAAAATTTATTGAGATGACCAAAAAAGGCATCTTAATTACTATTTAAGAAAATTTAAAAATCTCACCTTGATTCTCATAATTGTGGTTTTTTTGCAGCTTTGGTGCGGTTTAAGGATCATTCCGCCTTTTGCATTAGCAAAAGCTACGGCTGATTCTACGGTTCTGTCATCGAATTTTTTTAAATTCAAATGTATAGGATTCTTCAATAACTAACTTCTACAACCTTAGATTTTTTAATTATGGAAGTGTTGTTATAGAAAAAGTGCTAATTATGGAAATCTTAACTAATTGGTGATAAACTTGATTGGATCTCACTACGATACATTAAAAGATTATGGAATAGACATCAAAGTGCTGAAAGATTACAGCGTTCTTTTATTACCCGAAAACATTGAATCAAAAAAAGAAGGCGATGAGTTTCAAGATGCTCCTGGTTCTATATTATTATATAAATTTTTGAGATCTGAAGGAATAAAGTGTGCTAATTCGAAGGATATGGGAATTGATTCATGTTTGTTTGAGAGAAGAGGAGGAGACATTTGGCTTGGGACAATATGGATTCTTGAAAATTGCTTCTTTCCGCTTATTATTAACATAATTTCATATAAGATTTTACAAAATCACGGAAATAAAACTGAGGATAATCAAGCACATTTAGATCTTCGCTTACCAAACGGAGATCATATCAAATATGATGGAAATGTCAAAACGTTGTATTCATTACTACATTCTTTAGAAAAAGACAATATGGAAGAGAGTTTTCATGATGAATGAACAGGAATTCGATCTCAAAATGGATGTCTTTTTTAAAGATTGCAATTTTTATCTTTTTAATGGAGAATTTGTTGATTCAAAAGCCACAGCTGAAATGGCAATAGACGTGTGTAAGAAAATAATCAACGATTTAGATTGCTCAAACACTGACTTGAAAAATAAGTCTATTATAGTTGGAATTCTTTTTCGAGGAATAAAAGATTTAAGTGAATTAAATGAATTGACAAAATCAAGAAACTGGGTATCCCAGCCAAAGATTGTTGAAAAAGCATGGATCTTATTATGTGATTGTAAAGAACGAATAAATTATGTTTCAAATTATATTCCTTCAAACAACTTAACAAGTTTAACAGAGAGAATAAAATATTATGAGAATTGTTTTTCGGAAAAATATGGGTCTGGAATTTATGCAAGCCCAGAAATGTTTATAAAATCAATAAGATGCAACGTTTGTGGTGAAGATTTTACAACTTGCGAACACATCTCTGGAGCAATTTACAATGGTGTTCTGTGCAAGGGTATTGTTGAAGATTATATACCAAAAGGTGTTTCTATCGTTGACAATCCAAAAGATTTTCGTTGTCGTCTTTGGCCTTGGAATCTCAAAAAAGTGAACGAAAATGATTCCTCATATACAATCCGCGGTGTTATATTAACTTCATTTAGGTTAGATGATTTTATAAATAGTAACTGAAGCCTGTTTTTTCAAATTAAATAGAACATATCTATAGTACCTTTTTTGAGATTTGATTAATAATCCGTCTCTACGATTAAAAAGCTTATATTTTCCCCACCAACCCCTCAAACTTCTCATAATTAACTTTGACCCCATCATCCAGATCAATCTCAATCATCTGATCCGCTTTATGTTGAAGCAGTTCATCATACTTAACGAGCTCTTCAATCTTCTTATTGAGTTTTGCAAGCTCTGATTCAGCTTTTCTTCGGTTCTCCAGATTCTCAGTAATCTCTTTTTCCAGAAGCGACCTCTGAGCATCCAGTTTTGATTCGAAGTCCAGCAGATAATCAATCCTCATCTTTGCCAGAGTCGTCTTATCATACCTGTGCATGTAAACGAGCGCATTGAACACCTTTTCATTTCCTGAAGTAAAGAGCCAGTAAATCGGCCTCTTCTTATACATCTTTACGTGATCTTTGTAGAAATCCTTCAGGAAATAATCCCTTATGACTTTCTCAGAAGCCTCTCCTTTCTTCGAAAGCGCCCCTGCAATAAAGTCAAGGTTTTCAGAAAGCGTCTCCGCCCCGAAAGTGAGCTTCAAAAACTCCTTGAACCTGCCTACGATGTCGTCCGTGTAATATTCATCATCGAGGATCGGGATTATATTATCTTCATCCGGCAGGAAAGTAGCTCCGGGAACTTTTTCTTTAAAATCAGCAAGTTTTTCTCCCTGGTTTGCAAGTATCAGTCCTTCTTTATCAATAGAGTAACGCCCGAACATGCAGCCGACAGCATAGGAAATCAGTTCTTTTACGATATCGGTCAGTAGCAGAGCTTCCAGTTCTTCTTCTGTTTTTTGTTGCCGTAGCGATAATATGGGTTACAGGTAAGTGTGATCTCAGAAAGAGGAACATCTGGGGTCATTTCATCTTGCAGACCATAGGCTTCAATGAAAATACGGTTGTTTTCTTCCTCCAGCCGCTGCATTTCAAGAGTCATTTCTTTCCAGCGGGCGCGGAGTTTGGTGTAGGTTTCAGCGAGGGTTGGATGGCGGTATTCTGGTTGGAGGAGGGGGAGGGTCGTGAAATCCCAGGATGTTTCATAGGAGTCCCAATCTGATTTTGCTATAGATATACATGTGTAAACAAGATCTGTTATCCTCGGAATTGTTTCCAAGTCACATAAAGGAAGTTTTGCAACTTCACCAACCCCATAGTGAAGTGTAGGATCCATCAGGTCCATTAATTGTTTTGCAACTTCTGTAGAGAGAAAACCTAACAACTTTAATGCTTCTTCTCCTTCCACAATTATTAAAGAACCAGTATTTTCAAATATAGAACCAGATGGTAAGAAACGAGCTGCAAAAAATGATGAACTGACGTCAGTCCATGTCACCCCAGGCTTAAAATAATGTTGTGAACTTCTGACTGTTGAGTTTTTTAGATTTCTAATCTCCTTTCCATCTGACTCCCAATTAATGACACTATTACGGTTTCCATACCATTTTCTAAGTGGGCCTCCATCGTTATGAGGGAACCACTTCAGATTATTGTAAAGACCATTTTGGGCTTGGAAATTTATATCAAAGTAGCGGCATTCTGGCCAATTTCTAACATATTTCGTTTTATCCCCAGATGTTAAACCACTTTTTACAAGAAAATGTTCTCCTATTTTTGGTAGATCAAAAGAATTCAACACTCGTTCACTCACCCAATACGCAATCGGACTCCCAGGAATTTTCTTGAAGTCGGCGGCGGAGGCGCGATAGAACCAGCCACAGTTAGGATTTCGGATAGCCTCTAAAGCTTTAATTGGCTGAAGACTCTCTCCATAAAATCTCTGCAAATCTATGAATGAACCTTTGAAATTGTCCAGCTCTCGTGTAAATAGAGTGAACCCACAGATTGTCACATATGCCGAATCAAAAAAAGCGTGAAATTCTGGACGTACCAGATTCGTAAGGGTGTATTCTGTAAGAATTTTATTTCGAAGTTTTTCAAAAGAACTGAGGAACATCCAATTAAAAGGGGTCATCATACCTATGAAACCACCTTTTTTCGTCAATTCCATAATCCTTTCAATAAAAGCCGAGAACAGGTCGGATTTCACGTCTGCATAATTTTCCTGAAGGAATGTTTTCAGCTCATTGTTCATGCCTTTGCCGCCCATGTATGGCGGGTTGGCTATGACTACGTGGTATTTCGGGCTGAGGTAGTCGGCCTGTTTCAGAGCCTTCAGGACGTTCTGGTGAGTTGAAAACTGGGAGAGGTTGCCGGAAAGGTTTTTCGAATCCAGAAGGTGCAGGAGGTTTGATATGTCTTTTGCAGCCGGGCGTATGAGTGAACCGAAATTGTCGGCTTCGGTAAACTGGAGCAGAGTATCTCTCTGCGCGCTGGTGAAAAGGTCATTTCCGACTGCATCTATGTAGGCTTCGAGTTCTCCTTCCTCAAAAGATACGTTTTCCAGCATACAGATATTGGGGTGGGCCTGTTTTTTGAAAAAATGGCGGTCTTTGGCTCTCGCCTTCATGGTCAGTGCAAAACCGGCGAGTTCTCCAGCGCGCCTGTCGATCTCGATTCCGAATAAGTTTTTGGTCAGGATAAGTTCAGGGATTTCGGAGGGGAGGTAGCCTTCTTCTTCGTAGATGGTGTAGAGGAGGTCAAAGGCATAGACCAGCATATGGCCCGAACCGCAGGCCGGGTCGCAGATCTTGAGCTCTTCTGGGGAGTTGATTTTCAGGAAATCGGTTTCGGGCTGGGCCTGAGGGTCAGGTTTTATGTAATACTCCATATGGTCGGCAAGGGTAGAGTCCGGGCGGTTGAGCATCCACAGGCGGCCGAGGGAGTTTTCCACAAGGTAGCGGACAATCCAGTTGGGGGTGAAAAGCTGGGTAACGGCAGGGATGTTTTCCTTGCTGATCTTGATGTTTTTCTTCAGGTCGGCAAAGACCCTGTCCTTCTTTGGGGCAATATAGTCCTGGTAGATCCAGCCTATGATCTCCACTTCGTGCCAGTCTTCCATCGGGATGATTGAACTCAGGTCGTGCAGGACCGAGCCGGTATGGAGGAGCTTGCCAGGGAAGAGGAGTTCGGTGTAGTCCTCGATTTTTTCGAAGAGGAAAGGCATGGTGTCATGCAGGTAGTTGCAGAGCTTGAGGATCAAGCATTTGTAGAGTTCCTCATTTTTGTTTTCGGCTTTGAGGTCAAAGACCTTGTCCCTGTCAAGGTCCAGAAAGTCAAGTTTCAGGGCATTTGTCAGGAGGTCGGGCTCGGTTTTGTCCGGGTCGGCAGAGGTAAAGACCTTGATCTGGTCCGGGAGGCAGCCGTTCATCTCCATGAACTTAAGGGCTACCAGCCGGTTGAACCAGGTATAGGTTACTTCTTCCATGACCTGCTCATAGCCTTTATTCTGAATCTGTTTTACAAGCTGGGAGCGCTGGTTTTTGATTTTGGAGTTAAATACACTGCCATTGATCACAACTGAATCAGGATGCTCTTCTACAGAGCGGATTTCTTCAGGTAAAATTCCGTAATAGGCTGCCTGGCTTCTTACTTCTGCGTTTAACTTTTCCCGAACCCTGTTTGAAAATTCGATTATAGCTGATTTGTCCATTTCCGTCAGGCCCCCTTTTTCAGATTCTTATGTTCTCCTCCTTGAGGATTGTCGCCAGCTTCCCTTTGAGCTGTGTAAGATATTCCTCGATATCAGCCTCGCTTTCTAGCATTTTTTCGGACTTGAAAAATGAGAGTTTATTTATTACTCTGGTAGTCTTTTGTGGAACCGGTGGGACCTGGGGCGAGACACATCTTCCTCCTGTCTGCCCTGGATTATCAGTGCCTCTTCCATAGGGTATTTCCGGGGGCCTTTCCCGGATGGTCTGCCTCTCTAGATCTATTTGCCTGTAGGCTTCTACCCGGAGAGAGTTTATCATAGAGAACTGACTCTGGACTAGAGCGCAGTCCTCAGCGTCTTCTACGGTTCTTTTGACTACATTGAAGAGCCCAAGCGCCTTTTCCCTGAAATCATCAGAGAACTTTTCGTCTGAAAGATCCTTCTCAAGCTCCTTTGTAACCAGGTCAAGGCTTTCTCTTACCTCTTTCTTCTGGGCAGAAAGAGCCTCTTGAATTGAAGCTTCTATTTTCTTCTCCAGCATGGGAAGATGTCGGATCTGGGAGTAGGGTTCTTCCAGGTTCAAAATTCTGTTTACTTCCTCAATATCTGCTCTTGTTTCTTCACTGAGGAACTGGATATTTCTGGAGTAATCCCTGTAATTGTGGGCAAGTCTTCTGAAGATTTCAACCTGGGAGCCGTTAAAGAAGTTCTTTACAGGTTCTGCATCGGCGTGCAGCTCTTCAAATTCGGTCTTTCGGGAAGCAACGGCTCTTAAAAAGCAGAGGGATCCGAATTGTCTGTCAGTTCCTTCAGGAATTTCCTGTAGGTTTCGATTGGAGTTCTGCCTGGGAAGCTTCCTTCTTCCTCATATTTGCCTTCAATTACTTGCAGGCCTGAAAGCTCTTTCTGGAATATGCCCTTTGCAGTTTCAAAGAGCTCTCCTTCTTTTTCTGGCAGGCTTAGTTTTTCGAAAAGATCTTTGAGGATCAATTTTACAGTTTTGAGGTCTTCTTCCTCGGTCTTTTCCCTGATTTCTATAAGAAGTTTATCAGCATCATCTCTTCTTGTCAGGTGTTTTGCCGTAGCTTCCGGGTCCTTGAACAGGTATTCGGACTGATAGCGAAGTTTAATCTCTTCCCTGAAGTAAAGCGTTGCTACAAGCCCTGAAATCGTCATCTCTTTCCAGCCGCAGGGCTTTTTCTTAAAACGGCCCATTAAATCGCTTAAAAGGACTCTCCCGCTTCTCCCGGACTTTATCTGGATGTAGTCAAGAACCTCCTTTAAAGCCAGCCTGTTTATGTCACTGCCTTCAACTCCGAATCTCTCAAGGTCGTCCGAGCGCAGGACTCTGAGCACTTCGCTCTCGCTTTCATAGTCCTTTGTAACATATCCGGCTTTGCTGTACACGTTCTTTATAAGAAGGTCGGCCCCTTCCTTTATGCGTTCTTTAGGGCTGGATTTATCAGGGCTTACTTCCTTGTTGTCAACAAACACCCTTGAACCCGAAACTCCTTTCTGGACCAGCTCCAGGGCTTTTGCTCTTGCACTATTCGCATTCTGCTGCTTTGTGGAAAGAATATTCTGGATTTCCATATTGTTCCGGTTTGAGGAGTTTTGCTTGAGATACTTCTCTATTTTCAGGTAGAACCTGATCTGGTCGATCAATTCGTCTTCCGGAAGTATGAAAAGCAGGGTGTCCGTTGAATCGATATTGCTTAAATTCTCACCGCTCAGGGACTGCTGGTTGCCTTTTTTACTATTATACTGGTCTGAAAGAGGGGTCAGGAACTTGATTGTAAGGTCTGCGCCTGAAAGGGACTTTACCCTGTCGTCAATAGCTCTGTTAAACCTGTAGTCCTTATGGGAAGCCGGGCAGACCCCTTTTTTCTGGTCATAGAGAATCCCATGGATTTCATCAAGGATCTGGTGCTCTTCGATACCTATCCTTTTAATTTCTTTGTCGATCTCTTGCTCTTCATTTGTCAGGAAGTAGTACCTGTCTTCGGACTTGTTTATCAGGGTCTGTTCTTCGAGTCTTTGCAGGGATCCAACGATTCTCTGTTTGAGTATGATCTTATCTTCGTCAACCGAGGAGATGGAGAGCACTATTAGGTTGTCGAGGTTCGGCTCAATTTCCTTAATACTCCTGATCATAAACAGGATTTCCAGAAGTTCGCAATCTTTGTCGTTAAGAAAATCGTTCTTCCGGGCATGGGAGATTGTTCTCGCGATAATCGGGTCAAGGAAGCCTTCAATAGTCTCATAGAAGGCATGGAAAGGAATTAGCATCCCTACATTATTCTCGCAGTAGTTCTCAGTCGACTCCTTAAAAGCGCTGAGCATTGACCTTTCCCCTTTTGCAAGGTGTTTGCCCGTAAACCCTGTTTCTCTGATCCTGTCAAAGACCTTCTGCACAAGGTTGAACTGGTAGGGGACAAAAGGATATACGTTTACAAAGTCGTCTTCGTTTTTGTAGACTTTAATTTCAGCCCGATTTGAAAAAGCGAGCAGGTTCCTGAGTATTGTCTGTTTTTCAGCATAGTAAGAGGCCAGAACGTCCCTGTATTCCTCCTTCTTATACAGGATCCTTTTCTTGATAACTTCATCCACGTTGGCACTGGTAAGTCCAAGCCTGGTGTTAAAACGTCCCTGGATCTTGGAAAAGTCATACCCCTTCACATGTTCCTTTGTAACAGTATCAATATCAGCCTGTGAAGTGACTGCAACCCAGGCTTTTCCCTGGAGTTTAGTCCCGAGTTCTTCTACAATATTCTGAAGGTTGAGCATCAGCTTGCTGTTTTCTCCTATATATTGCCCCACTTCGTCCACCAGGAAAATTACCTGATGGTCTTTTCCCCTTGATTTGCAGTACTTATCGAGTTTCTTTGCAAATTTCTCAACATTAAAAGTATAGCCTGCTCCGTCGTTTTCAAACAGCCTGGTAGCAGCTTCCTTGCTCATATATCCGCAGTTTTCAAGGGCTTCTATAATATCGTCCTGCTCAAAACCATAGGTTACTCTTCTTTCTTCCCACGGCTCTCCGTTTATGCGCTCGAATTCTGCTTTAAAAGCCTCATAAAGCCCTTTTTCTTCAAGGTCTTCTTCAAGGTCTGCGATCCAGAAAACATCTCCCAGATACCCTCGCATATCATTAAAAGCTCTCATGAAGATGTTTACAATCTGTTCATCGCCCTTGTTTGCAGTGTTTGCTTTGGAATCAATATTAAAAAGAATAACATCTTTAGTGCCTATAGTAACGGTTTTTTCGATATTGGCAAAAATAGCGGGGTCTGTTATTTTTTCCCTGAAAAATTCGAGCGCTGTCTTCCCCCGAACTTCTCTATTCGCCAGTAAATAAGACAGAATTTTGAGAAAATGAGATTTTCCAGAGCCAAAGAACCCTGAGATCCAGACTCCTATCCTATCTGTTGGCTCTTCCATTGCTGCAGTATAATTCCTGAAGAATATGTCAAAATGCTTCAGAGACTCGCCCGTTACCACATACTCATCAAGTTCGGTATAGACGCTCCTTTCGTCTTCCTGATCGACCTTTATTACTCCGTTGATATTCCTTCTGATGTTTTTCTCAAATAAATCCTCAATTCTTATTCCTGCGGCTGTCATGTTTAGCACCCTGACCAAATGTCAATGTGACTTGGTCAGAAATTTTAAGGTATATGTAAAATTCCTTAAATTTCCCTCTAAAAAATTTAGAAATTTCTTGATTACATTGCCTCTGGCATCAAGCGGAAAGCTCTGTAGTAATTCTTGGTTTTAAATTTACCAAATAAGCTAAGGTCAAGCCCACTGAATTTCCCTGGATAAAACAGCACCAGAGGCTTTTTGTCTGTAATAGAGTGAAGGTTATTAAGAACAGAATGAGCTCTGACCATTGGCCATGCATTTCCCACTCCTGTCAGAAAAATAAGGTCATAATCAACATCGAGCATCTCGGAAATCTCTTTTTTTGTAGCCTCTTGATTAAGAATTAATCTTACTTTCTCAAGTAAGGCATCTGAACCCTTTTTCTTCTCAAACTGAATCAATTTTTCATCAGCAAGCTTCTGGCTCAGGATTTTGAGACACAGGTCATACAAATTAATTTCAGTTATCTTAATCGAGTGTTTGCTCTCAAAACTTGAGATAAGTTTACTTATTGTATCCCTAACAAGAAGCTCTTTTTCAGGTTCATAATCAAAAATCCAGTATGGAATCTCGTTTCCTAACCCTTTACATTCAAGAAAATCTTCTGTTTTTATCTTTTCTTTAAAGAGTTCGAGACGCTTCTCAAGTTTCATAATTTTATTATATTAATTGAAAATATAAATTCATTGTCTTTTGATTCATAAGATTAGTATCCGATATTTTAAAATTTTGGATTTTATAAAATAAAAACGCTAGAAATATAATCCCACTTTCCGCAGAAAAACTTCATATTTCATAATTTTTCCTGCTATCGATTTTTAATCGAGCGTGGATTTATTGGACTTTTATGCAGAAGGTAAAAGCAACTATATGGTGTATTTAGAGGGCAAAAAACGATATCATTCAATTTTCACCAGATGCCACTAAGAATCTAAATTACTTGAATCTGTTCCAAAAACGCCATCAGGAAAAATATTGATTTTCGAAAAAATACTGCGAAATGTAGGCTGAGTATGTTGGCAGAGTAATTACATTAGAAGATGGTAATTTAGTAAGCGATGAGAAAAAACCAAAAGGGTGAGGACAACATAAAATGAACATCATGAAAAATAAAGGCTCTTCGCGGTTTTGAGTGGGTAAAAATTACTAAATGGACTCGGCGGGATTTGAACCCGCGGCCTTTACGTTGCGAACGTAACGATCTA
>ENA-UOOR01002773-UOOR01002773.1-fermentation-metagenome-genome-assembly--contig:-NODE-2773-length-16906-cov-7.088185_pt1 | contig 16906 bp, 16 predicted proteins | sample MGYA00245780_ERZ724029 | MGnify/ENA primary metagenome ERZ724029 (study PRJEB28704, sample SAMN03018315) | fermentation metagenome | biome: anthropogenic terrestrial biome; feature: soil; material... | reverse complement strand
ATTGCCAATCGCAGTCGAAACATCGCCATTCGCAGTCGAACTATTGCCAATCGCAGTCGAACTATCGCCACTCGCAGTCGAATTATTGCCAATCGCAGTCGAATAACTTCTACTCGCAGTCGAATTATCGCAATCTCCTATTGCAAAAGCATCTGTTACTCCGCTTGATGATAGTGTTCTATTTTTACCGATTATTAATTTTTTTCCGTCATTTACTTTAACGTCAAACAATTTATAGACAGTTCCATCAATGTTCAATCCGTTGAGTTGTGGTTTTGCACTATCAAAATCAGCAGTGGAAACGGAAGAACCGCCACTTTCTGCGTTTAGAACTCCAGTAGTAGCGTCTATAGTCAAATTATTACCAACCTTTACGCCACCTAGAGTAGAAGCGCTAGCGGTCGGAAGAGTATAAGAAGAGCCTTGGTCGGCAACGCCAAAGTACTGTGAGCGTAAATCGTTTACAGTTCCAGTTTCTAAAGTATCAATAGGTTGCCCACTCTTTACAGCATAACCATTGTTATCAATATCGCAAACTCTCCAACAACGATATGAGCCATTTTCTATAGCGAAAAGATATAGAGAATTAGCAAGAACACAAAACAATCCTGTTTTACTAGTTAAGTATTTTGAATTGTAGCACGCTTGCAAAGTAACTTGCTGTACATTATTAGTTTCTAAATCGTTATCAATTTCAAAAGTGGAAAAGTCATATACGTGTTTCTCTAGTGCATTACTAGTTAGAAACTCTCCAAACCTTTCCATAGCGGTTTCATTGTTCTTCTTGTACTCATAAAGCACTTGGAGTAACAATGGTGTCATATTGACTGATTGCATTGTTTTTACCTCTTGTCCTATAGGACTATATATAGAATAGCACCGAAAAACAAAATAAAAAAGTCGTTCAATAAAGAACGACTAATATAATAAGAAGAAAACTACTTTAAATAGAATGCATAAACATTTGCCATTGTTGTTAATTGGTCAAAACTTTTTAAAGTAGTTCCGTCGATTACCGAGAACGATATTCCTGTGTATGTTGGTGTATCTCCATCAATAATTCCCTCTATTTTATAAAACATTGGAAAAAGAGTATATTCGCTCATATCGGCAAGAGTAAAAAATTTTTCATAAAGAACAAGGTTGTTATACCTATTGCTAAATACAAAACTCTTTAATTGTTCAAGAGTATCAGTAGAAGTGAATACTCTAGTGTATCGTGTTAGACTTCCAGCCTCTCCCTTTTCTCCTTTTAGATTTTCAAAAGCAAAGGCAAACGTTCTAGCCTTTTCAGTTCCTCCAGCAGTTACAGTAACTCTTGGTGTGCCAACGTTAGCACCAACAGTAGCGGAAACACCAGTAATATTAGCGCTTTCTCCTTTTAAGTTCTTGAAAGCAAAATCAAAAGTTCTATCTTGTGCACTTCCACCAGTTGTTAGTGTAACGGAAGGAGTTCCAATATTATCGTCTACACTAGCGGAAGCACTAACAATACTGGCGTTTGTTCCAGCAGTGCCTTGTGCTCCTGTATCTCCTTTAGCCCCCTGCGCACCTGTGTCTCCCTTCGCTCCAGTATCTCCTTTAGCACCAGTTTCACCCTTTAGATAATTAAAAGTAAATGTAGGCGCTTCTGTCGTTCCGCCAGTAGTAACACTCGGACTTCCAACGCTTCCAATATATGCTCCACTAACAGCAGTTAAATTAGGTGTAGCGCCAGTATCTCCCTTGGCGCCAGTATCACCTTTTACACCTTGCACACCTTGTATTCCTTGTATACCTTGTTCGCCCTTTGGACCAGTCTCGCCTTGAACTCCTTGCTCTCCCTGGACACCCTGTGGTCCAGTGTCTCCTTTAGCCCCTTGTGGTCCTTGTGGTCCTTGTGGTCCTGTAGCACCAGTTGGTCCAATAGGACCTTGTGGTCCTGTTTCTCCTTGTGGACCAGTTGGACCTATAACATTACCTAAATCTAATTGTGGCATAATTATTTATCTCCTTTAATAAGTATATATTAAATGACCGACCGTGTTTATAGAAAAATCAGGAGCAGTGTCTCCCTGATATGTAAGAACTAGCCGACCATTCTCAATGGAAAAACCATATAGACCAGTAGTTTCTACCATTCCACCACCGCTATCGCCCTTGTCTCCTTTATCTCCCTTTAGTCCTTGAATACCGTCAACACCTCTAACGCCCTGCTCTCCTTTTTCTCCTTTAGGTCCTTGAATACCAGTAGAGCCTTGTGCTCCTTGAACACCCATAGGACCTACAATACCTTGAACACCTTGAACACCTTGTAATCCTTGTGGACCTCTTAGAGAATAATATACGTCAACAAAAGAACCGTTAGTATATTTGTACACTTCACCGTTAGGAAACAATGTAAATAGGTCTCCTTCTTTATTATTTCCTTCGGTTGGTATCTCGTTTCCAATAGTCCAAATAGTAGAAGATGTTGGAACTAGAGATAGTAAGTAAGCATATTGACTTTCGGTAATGTAAGTTTCTTGTGTCAATGAGTTCTTTTCAACATGAAACGTTAAAGCGTTACAAACTATTTTGTTTTCATTAACTGTAATAGTTGGATTGCCATACCAGTCGCCTTTAGTATTGAGCACACCGCTAACTAAATCTATTTTGTGAAAAGTGTAATCCGTGTAATATTTAAAATATCTTAAATCTCGTTTTGCATTATATGGTATTTGACCAGTTATAGTAGATATGCTATTACTATCAATAACAACCTTTCTACTATTATCTATAAGCGATAAAGTAAGAGAAACTAAACTAATAATATAAGAAGGTGTTTCTTCATTCTCAAAATGAATATATATTGAGTTAGAAGTATCATATTCGTGTAATTGAACGTCATTTATTACTTCCTGCAAGTGATTGTTTTTATCATAAAATAGGTACATAAGTTTAATTTCCTCGGTTTTATTCTATCATTACTTTTGGATTATTAAAACTTTCTATTGCTATCCTACAATGCTACCAACGATTTTATCTAAGTCAGTATGGCTATAAATATAATCATTATGGTTTTGCAAAATGTTTAGATAAATCGTAATATTTTCATAAACACCAGCGTTTCCGTTCCAAGTCAAGATAATGTTATTGTTGCTATCGGTTATAGCATAAGAATGATAGCCACTACTAGATATTAGATTGACCGAATGAAAACTAACTTTAGCCGAGTATTTGTCTATAGAAGAAACAGCAATAGTAAAAGAGCCGTCTCCGTCTACACCAATTTGAGAGCAAGAACTATCTAACTCGTTTGTCTTGTTTTGACCGAAGTTATTTTCGTTTGTACTTCCCCATAACTTCATTCTATCTTGTTCAGCCATTACAAAAGAGCCGTTATAGTATTGATAAATGCTTAAAGTATAGTAATTGAATAAGTTTCCGTTTGTAGCGGTAAAAGCGTATCTACTTGTATATGTTGTATATGTAGTTCCTGTGCTTGCGTCTATTACTAATATAGCAATAACGATATGTATTTCGTCATTATTGACTAAGAATAGTTTTCCAACATTAGCGGAAGTATGCAAATCATTTATAGAAGTTCCACTATGGCTATCTAAGTCAATGAGTTCAAAGTTAGTCTTTACATATAAATAGTTCCATTTGAAACCACCGCCAGTACTAGCGTCTTCTTGAACAACAGTTAAAACGTAGAAGTTACCGTCAGTATTCTTTGTGATGATACCAATAGGTGCGTCTCCTAAATCTTCCCAATAGAAAGTTCCGCTACTAACTTTGCATTGATATAATTTTACAGTTAGTTTATTAGTTCCACCAACCGTATATTCTTCAAGACAGTATTTGTCATAGTATCTTGCTTCCGCTGTTGGTTTAGCGTCTTGTGTATAAACATAACTAGAATTAACAACGCCGTAGTAGTTATAAGAGTTTTCCACTACTGGAGTTTCATAAAATCTAGGAACAGCGCAAATAGATTGTTGTCTTTCTAAAAACTTCTTAGATACATAAATGTCAGTTGTGTCAGCGCAAAACTCAAATTGCAAAGTTTCGCCAAGTATTTCTCGCTGGTCTTTATGAAGCGATTTTCCAAGATTGAACCTATTGTTCGTTTTAGTCATTACATTAGTAACAGCCGTTTCATCAAGCAAGTTTTTATAGCACTGTGCGCTCGAAGAGTTGTTTTCTATGGTATCAAAAGCGGAACTATCTACATAAAGATAGCCAGCCTTTCCATTACTAAACGTAATGCTGTCATAGAAATACATTTGATAGAAGTCTATGTTTCCATTATCATCAGTGTATTTATATGGGTTAATTACATTATAAGTATTATATTTTGTAAGTCCTCTGCCTATTTCATAGTTATCAGTAGCGTGCCAAGAGAAAAGCAAAGAGCGACCAAAAAGCCTAGAGATTAAATCAGGTTGGTATTCTTTACCAGTAAATCTAGTAACAACGGCATTTATAGTAGAAGGAACTTCTATGTATTGAAATGATGATAAGAAGTACAATGGCAAATTACTATCACTTGAAAAATAGTTGTATGTATCAGTCTTTTTGCTAAATGAAAACTCTAGGTAAACTTTGTCTATATCATGTCTTAATGACGCTTCATTTCCACTAGCAATAGTGTATGTTCTAATCTTAGAGCGTACTCCAGTCCAGTAGTCTTTTAAGATATAGTTTTCAGTAGTGTACATATCTACAGCAAAAGAGTTTCGATAATAGGCTATCTCTTTCTTATAGATTACTTTTCCTTCGTATGTTTGAGCAAGAGAAGGAATATCACTAAAATTGTCATATCTTCCGTGAATGATAGATACTTCGTTTCCAAGTCTATCTACTTTGCTATATTCAAAAATACCTTGCCTATAACTATCAACAAAAGACGAAGATTGGTTATCAGCCACAACCTTACTATGCTTGCTTCCTAAATATCTACCAGCCTTAGCCAAGCAATTAGAAGTTGTTTCATACTCTATCTTGAAAGTTATAGCGTCATACTTTGTAACTCCACTAGAAAGATATTCATGTCCAGTTCCGTCTATAACACCCTTATTGTTATATATTCGTTGTTCTTTTGCTATTTTGTTTAACAAAGAAGTAAGTTCATACCTAGTTGTTAGTCCTAATATAATTTTTGTTTGAATACTAAAACCTTCGATAGTATTTGAGTATCTAGTAAAATACAAAGAGTTATTTTGGTATGACTTAAACGTATCCCAATCTAGGGTTTCAGGAAGCACGTCAGCACTGTAATAAACTGGCTTTGTAGAGTATTCGGCTTTTTCGGTTATTAAGTCGGTTATATCTCTATTAACAACCTTATACTGGATTGCACTAGAAGTATTGATAGCAACATAAAAACTAATAATAACTTTCTTTAACCTAACTATAGGATTAAGAGTAACTAGTTTTAAGTTATTATCATCAAGAATAAAGTTGCTGTCTCCAGTTGTTCTAAAGCCTACATATTCACAAGCGTTAACAGTTGTATCAATTCCGCTAACGTCAGTTTGCATAACGTTATCAATAGAAGAATACAAGTCGCTTGCATAGTCGCTTTCTTTTTCGTTGTTCTTCTCATAAGTAATAAAAGAATTATTTATTTCTCCGTTACGTTTAGTAAGGCTCATATAGCCTAAAACGTGGTCTTTGATAACTGGAATACAGTCTTTAACTAGCATTAAAGAAGTTAGAACCTCACGAAGAGTTGGATTATTCCACTGCATTTCGGGGCACTCTACATTTTGAAACATTCTAGTAACTTCACTAGAAACGCTGTAGAAAGGAACGTAACCAGTATCAGTTCTTACTTTTTCAGCATAAAGGTTTGTATATTGATTTATATAGAAAAGAATATCATTCTTAGAGCCTATCTTGTTTTGAGTAATACGAAGATTAGGAAGAACAACAAGTTCAAGAGCCTTGGTTTCACTCATTAACTTAATTGTGTAAGTCCAGTAATTTTCAGTTTGTCTTAGCGTTCTAAAGTTTTCACTAGAGATTTCATCAATTAAAAGACGGTATATAACATTACTATCTTTATCTAGTATTTCACAAAGGTCTAATCTTTGGATAGAAGGTCTATCGGCTTTAGCAACATGGTCTAAGATAATCTCTCCGCTATCTAGTTCCTCATTATATGTTTCGTCAAAAACAGCCTTACTCCTAATAGGATAAGTCTTTTCTTCTCTATTGAACCTAGCATATAAGATATTTTCCATACTAGTTATCAGTGCCCCTACTATCGTTATTATAAACGTTTAGTCCACTTCTATCCCTTAAAACGGAAGCGTTTATATTAGAACGAGTATTTTCTATGTTTTGGTTATAGTTTGATATGGCGAGACTTGCCCCAATGCTAACAGCGGTAGTCGCTATTTGAAACACGGCATAATCAGGTCTACCAAAAAGCAAATCTACTCCTACTTGAACCCCTAAAGCACAAGCCTTTTGAGCAATACTAAAAGTAAATTGAGTATCATATTGGTCTTGATAATCTCCAGTTCTAGCGCCTATTGTATTAACGCTGGCGTTAACAAGGTTTGTTGTTTCATTTATTGCGCTTTCAGCAAGTCTCATAGCCATATAACGGCTCATATCAGCGACTATGTTGCTTTTTGACTTTGCTTTTCCTCTACTATCAGTTATATTTTTGCCATTAGTTCCGTTTTTTCCATTAGCACCATTAGTTCCATTTTGTCCACCCGAAAGACTACTAATATCTCCGCTAGTAACTAAAATTGTAATCTTTCCATTGTCAGCCATTGTTTTACCTTATGAAGAGTAATGCTATTGAAGGAACAGCACCAGCGTTCTTTGTATAAACAATGTTCTTTAATTTATAAGTAGAAGTGAAAACAATTCCGTGAATTGAATACGAGAAAGAATAATCGCTGTTTCCGCTAATAGTTCCAAACATTTGTTTAATGCACTTAACAAGTAAGTCATTATCATCATCTTGCAAATTAGAGCATGGTAGAGCGATAGAAAATGAGCAAGTTGCTGTTTGCTCCTTACTAACTATTAGTTCGTCAGTTCCTATCATTTCACTATTAAACGTAGCATTATAAGCAGGAGCAAAAGAGATTAGATACTTTGTGTAGTCGGTAACAACACCATTTGCGCTTGTATACTTAAAATAATCTAGGTCAATAATGTTAGTAGCGACTTCAATAGTTCCGCTAATATAGTAAGCCGACCTATATCCAGTTCCAACGTAGTTAAAATTAGATAAAACAGCAGGTTGGTTATATTGGTGAGTGGTTAAAGTTGTTCCACTTTTTTCATCAAGATAGTTATTGGAGTTGGTAAAAGCCTGTAAAACACCTCTAACAACCTCGTTGCCATTCTCTTCGGTAAAGAAAAGTATATTTAGTGGTGTGCTTGTAACATTGAATGATAGCGAAGCAGGAAACCACTTCAAAACAACAACGATACTATTAGATTTTAACTTATATTTTCCACTAGCCTTTTCAAAGTCTTGGTCATTATATATTTGAAAATCATAAGCATTAGCGTCTAGTCCTATATCTTGTTCAGCCTTGATTAGTTTCTCGTGTAACCATGTTCCATAGTTTTCTATCATAACGTTAGTATATCATAAAAGAAGAATTGGATTATAATTTCCAAACAACAGTCGCTCCATAAATTCCAGCAACAACATCAACAACGTCCATTAAAGCCATGTCTAACCAATGTTTTGATTTAAGGCTATGAGAATATCCAAACGCTCCATACTTATTAACCCATATAGCATAATCCCAAGCGAGAGTATAGTGCTTTTCTTTTGTTTTGCTTTTAGAAATAGAAATAGAAGTCTTTGCTCCCGAATTAACCGTAGAAGCAATAGAAGTCTTTTTTTGATATGTTTTTCTATCTTTGTATAGATAAATAATTCCAGTTCTTTTCCACCTTTTTAAGTCATAGGAAGGACCTGAAACTATAATACTTTGTCCGCTAACTATTGTATGCTGTGCCATATTACCCGAAAGGATAGGAACAACAGCCTTTATCTTTGAATATGCAAAGTTTCTAAGAGTATTCTCTATGGTCTTTAAATCTCCTGTTGGAGAATATGAAGCACTACCATACATTTTATTGTATTGAGCGCCATAGTAAATCGCTTCATTTTGCTCTATTTCTCTAGTTGTAGTCATTGACAAATTAACATAGTTTCCTTCTTCGTCAACGCTCATATTGTTTAAGAAATTAGTCGCGAACATAAACTATCTCCTTAAATTGATTATCGTTTGATAAACCTCTCTATACAAAGACTTTGAGATTAAACGTCCTTTATTAGAGCCAGTAACTATCCAATAGAAACCATTGTAATAAATTTTATCATTCTTGTTAACATTACCTATTGGGTCAGTTGTGGCGATAGAAGTAGTTTGATAAGGCATTTGAATACTATCGTCCATAATAGTATCGGTATCATCATCACGGCTACTTGCTTCTTGCGCTAAAAAAGATGTGTATTGTTCCTCGTAAGAAAGAGTTTGGTTATCGCCAATGCTGTCTAATTTTCTACGATAAAGTCTACAAAGAAACTTCTCGGTGTAGTTATCTCTATGTGGTCTAGTAATGTCTATCATTATTTGAACCACCCAAGTGGGAATAGATTATCTCTACCATAGTTACGCATTTTCAAAGTCCATAAGCCACAATTCATAAGTTGGTCTATAGCATTAGGAGCAATAACTTTCTTTAGTTTTTGTTCGTTGTTTATAAGTTTAAGACTATCAATGTCATATCCGGCGTCAACCGAAATATCGCCATTGACGATAATATAAATCATTTGTTCCATAATAGCGTACTTATAGCAAACCTTTTGATAGTCGTTAAACGTAGGATATAATTGGCTAACTTTTTGGAATAAACGCGCTTCAAGGAACGCTTCTAATCTAATCTCGGTACGATTAACAAAAGGAATAGCGCCCTCGCCAAGCATTTGTTCAAGGTCATATCCGCTATATTGTTTGAACTCGTCCAGTGAAACGTATTTGTTTTGGACTGGAGTGTTATAACTATTTTCCATTGTCATAGTCCTTTCCAGTCAAATCTTTATAAAGAGCCTTTAATAGGTCGATATGACGAAGTTCGTCTTTCTTAATATCTTCAAAAGTAGAAACAGCAACCTTTTTGTCCTCGGCTTGCCCTGCTTTAATGCCTTTGTCATATCCGTCAACAGCTTCAAACTCGTCTTTAATGTTATCAATAACAGCCTTTATTGTTTCATCAGTAATATCTTCATTACCAGTGCTTATAGTTGTAAGCATTGAATTGATATGTTCCTCGTCCATATCGGGGTATTTCATCATAAAATCTCTAGCAACGCTATCTCCGTATTGTGCCATTTTAGATACTTTTGCTAACTTTTCTCTATCTATCATATCAATACCTCACAATTAGATGATACCCCTAAAAGGGCAAAATAAAAGCCCCTAGAGCAAATTGTATAAGGGGGACAACAATTTCTAGGGGCAACATTAGATTAACACAATATAGGCAAAATAAAAGGGGCTAGTTTTGCCTAGCCCCTAGTCTTACTTCACTAGTAAGGTAACAGCACCGTCGCTCACAGCGACAGCCTTGCCACTTCCGTCAACTAGTGCGAAGAAGTCGGCTTTATTGGTATTAAGAGGAGCAAACTCTTCAAACATACCATTACTGTCAACAGGAACTTCAACCACGTCAGCCGAAGCAACAACAGAGCTACCAAGGGCGATAGCGGTCTTGCTATGGAACAACGTACCATTGATACCTTGCGGTAAGGTGAACATAGCCTTGATTAAGGTATTTCCAGTGGCATTACCAGCAACGTCAGCGACCTGTAACACACTTCCTTTAGCGGTGGCAACAGTATTAGCGGTAACGTCAGCGTAAATAGCAGGGATTTTGTTCATAGGAACAATTGTATCATAGTAGATAAGAAAGTCCCATAACCAACCATAGAAGTCGGTAATGACACTCTCGTCATAAATCTTGGAGAACTCAATCTTCTTGACTGGAATAATCGCTTTAATGTCACAGGCAATAAAGTTAATCGGGCAAGAAGTAGCAGAAGGATAATATCCGTTCTCTCCAAAGACAGGAGCAGTATAGAAACGAGAACTTGGAACTTCGATAATTGGGTGTCCGTTGTACTTTAAGACAGCAAACGTAACGTCATTACCGCTGTTATAAGTGCCAGCAATAAGATAACGTTGTAATGTTGGGTCTTGCTTTAGAGCAGTCATTAACTGTGGGCTAACAAAGTAGATACAATCTTCACTATTAGCACCATGTTCATACAACCATTCATCAGCAGTATCAAACATATTAGTAATCTTAGCAGTACCAGCAACGATAGCGGAACTCTCGGTCTTTAAGTTTCCTAACGAAGCGAAGGTATTTTCGGCTAAAGTCGAGAAACGTTGTTCATCAACTTCAGGAATAATACGAGTACGCATAGCCTGCGATACAGTATTAGCAATAGCCATATTAGCCATATTCATATCGTCAACGTGGTCAATAGGAAGTTGCACACCTCTCTTATATCGTAATTCCTTAATCTCCCACTTGCCACCAACGTTTCCACGGTGGAAGCCAGCGAAGCCATTACCACCAGCACGATAAGAATACGCGTCGCTAGAAGTGTGGGTAGTATTAGCGGTGTAGTAGTCGCTAAGTCCGTCGGTTAAAATTGAAAAAATGCGAATGTAGCCGACCTCTTTGAAGTCTAGTTGTAAATACTTAGAGCCTTGTTCTAGAATTGAAGAACAAAGGTTTTGTGTCATAAGTTCGTCAATGTTCTTTGTAAGATATTGAGTAATAGCAGGTAAAAAGTTTGCCATAAAAAATCATTAAACTCCTTTCAAGTTTAACTAGTAAGCCATAGTGCCACCACCAAAAAGGTGCTTGGCTCTATCTTCGGTCATATCATCATCAGGGTTATTACTATCTCCCTCGTGATTATCGTCTTCATCTTTGTCTTCTTTATATTCAACCTCTAATTCACCATTAGAAGCCATTTGCAAAAGAACACCAATTACTTTGGTATCGTCCTTTAGCCTTTCACGTAAAGAAGCAACGAGTTCGCCAAAATCTACTTTTGGTTCGTCCATAAATACCGCCTTTCGGTGGTACTAGTTTATTTTAATCCAAACATTTTCCTAAACTTAATTTCATCATCATGACTAGCACTATGTTGGTCGGGTGATAATGTTTCTATAGTAGTTCCAGTTGGAATAACTTTATTAGGAGTTGCGTTTTGGTTAGCAACAGGATTAACCTGCACAACCTTCTTAACCCAGTTAGAGTGAGTTGGTTTAGCGAGTTCTTCCTTAATGTTTTTATCATTTAACTCAAGACCTTTGCCTTTGAAATATGCTTCAATATCATCTTCCATAGCAGGGTCAATAGAGTTATTAACGAAAGCCAATGATTGTTTGGTCTTAACATAATCCTCGTGTTCGCCTTTAATAGCGTCAAAGGATTGTGCTTTCTTAGCAAGCGTGTCTAGTCCTGCTTCATCAGCAACACCATACTTTTTGCAAATAGCGTCAATAGTAGAGCGTTTGGCTCTTTCGGCTCTTTCCGCAAATTGCTTGTCAAGTTCAGTTTGACCTTCATTAGGAACATTACCAGTGCTAGGGCTTCCGCCAGCCACATTAGGTGTACCACCATTTCCAGTAGCATTATTTGTAGTACCAGTATTTCCAGTTGCAGTTACTGGACTATTTACCTGCCCGACTGTTCCGTTTTGAACTTCCATTGGTTTATTACCTCTCCCATAAGAGTGATTTCATTATATAACACAATAATAGAAAAACAAAATATATAAAATTATTTATTGACTATTGGTTGGTTTTGTACTGTGCTGTGTACTTTTGTTCTTTTTGTATAAGAAGCGTTGTCAGGATATATACCGTCATTCTTTTCTTCATTATCCCTACTACCTAGATTTTTCCCATTGTTAAAAGAAACTGTAGGCTTTTCAGGAGTAGTGCTAACACCATTAGAGTTATTAGATTTATCTATCTTTTTAGACATAAAGTCCTCGATATACTTAACTTCATAGGCTTTATTATCCTCGCTCTTGCCCTCTCCCCAAAATGCGTCAACGAAAGAAGCAGGAGACATAGCGCCTTGAACAAGCATAGGAGTTAAAGTGTTGGCTTTAGTTTCTAGTGTTGGAGAAGAGAATGTATCAAATTGAACGTTAATTCCATAGTCTTTATCAACGTCTATCTTCTTATAGTTGCTATCCATATAGCCTTGAAGCATAAGCGCGTCATTCATAACTTCCTTGATAATAGGAACAAGAACGGAAATTAGATATTCACGAGAAGTAATCGTTACTTTTTCCTTTTCACGTTGGCTATCAGCATTGTCTTTTAGTCCAAGTCCTACACCCATAGTAACAGGAGATAAGAAGTTCCCTAGTGCTTCTATTTTCAAACTAGTAATCTCGCTCTCATACTCTTCAACCTTAACGTCAGGTTGTGTAATATCCATTGGTTTAGTTCCACTAGAAGTGCCATTAGCGTTCATAGGAATATCACCGATAGAAAGAAATTGTCTATTCCAGTACGAAGGTAGAGTTGGATTGCCAAGGCTATCTTTCTTGCAGTATTCAGGGTTAATCATATAGACAGGAGTGCTATCTCTTGTGCATATTTGCTGTATTGAATAGGCTTCATCAAGGTTATCAAAAATATCTATCTTGTTTGAATAAACCGAAACACCATATCCAAACCTATCTCCGTCAGGATAGAACACAACAGGAGTGCAAAGCGGTCTATCAAGACCTTTGATAATTAAATCTTTATATCCAGCAAGTTCTTTAATTGTGGAAAGCGGTACTTCTTCTCCCTCGTTACCGCCCCTATCAACGCTCATAAGGTGATATTCAATGATACTATCGTATCTATCCGCTTCCGTGTTATATGCAACGTGTCTAATCTCGTACAAAGTGTAGTCTTTGTCTTTATCGTCTTTGTAGTAGTCCATAAAAGCACAGCCGATAATCTTTCTACCTGCTGTAATCATTTTAATATCACGCTCTTTATAGAACTCAAAATATGGGTGTGGGCTAACATTCTTACTAAAGTTTGGCTTAATACAACCAGTGCCCTCTACCAAAGTCCAAGGAACAACGTCCTGCGTAACAAAAGTTCCAAAAGAATTAGACTTGCCTATTTCATTAACTTTTTTTGTAGTTTCATCATCATCAGCCCAAATCTTAGGTGCGCCTATCTTGTTAGCCATTGTGTTAATGTAATCACGAGGAAAACCACAGTGGGAACGTTTAAAGCCTTGGTCTAGCGAGGATAAAGCCCAAAAGAATTGAGTTTTGTTTTGATTATAGATAGGGTTCGTGTAATACGAATACCATTCCTTGTTACGATAAACATTTAACAGTCCGCTTGACTTTCCAATATACCAAGCGTCATATTCATCAAGTTCATCTTTTCTAATAGCGTCTTCGTCATTTATAAATGTAAACTTTTCAGCGTTAGGGTCATAAGCGACTTTTTTAAAGCCTAACCATTTTAGAATTAAGTTTTTAATCCAAGTGTTAACGTTCATAATAATTCCTCACGGTTTTATTATACTCAAAAAAGTTTAATGTACTTTATAATCTTTCCATTGTCGCATATTTCCAGTAAAAGGAAACCAACCATATTCATCAGCGTTTATCGCGTGGTCGTCTAGGTTTTCTCGCGGTTCTCCCTTGTTACCTTTCCTTGACGCTTCTATTTCACGGATTAGGTTAGGGCAGGTGTCAAAAACAACATAATCACTAAAGCCCATTAGAGTTCTAGCGTACTCTACACGATTAAGAATTGATATTTTAGTGCTAGGGATAAACTGTATGCCTAATAGCCCTATACGTTTAGCGAAAGCAGTTAGAGTATCTATGCTTGCTGTATCAGCGCAATCAACAAATACAGGTATCATTCCTTTCATAATGACAGGATTAGATAGATATTTCTTTCGCATAAATATAATCCAGTTAATAATTTCTTCGCATATTTGAATAGAAGTCTTTTGTTCAGCACTACTCTTGTTGCAGTTAGTCCAGTAATACTCATCAAGCGTGGCTATCTTGCCATAGTCAGCCGTTAAACCGCATAACTCGCAAACTGTAGCCGACTTAATACGTCCGTCATGCCTAATAGAACCCTCTCCGTTAGAATAGCCAGTATCAATACCTATAGCGTACTTTCCAAAGTGCCAATCGTTAATCTTGCTATAACTAATAACGTTCTTGCTTGCTTGCCATTCAGGGTAAGTTTGTCCGCTAGTATTGCCCCACAATCCCATAAAGTTTGTAGCATAAAGCAAAGGCGCTCTCTCTTTTGTGAAGATAGCAGTTTGCCTATAAGTATCGTTCAAGAATGGGTTGCAAAGATATGAAGAACGGTGAATATAAAGACCTTTCTTGGTGAAACCAGCGCTCATAAAGTCAGGATAATAAGCCGACTGGAAACGGTGCTGTTCCATAAAGCCAACGTCTTCTTTTAACCTATCTTTGCAAAATACTTGATATATCCATGAGTTAATATCCCAAGGGTTAAGCATGAACGTAATTTGAAGTGGATAGCCGTCAGGGGCACGAATAGACTGGTCTAGCATTAGAAAGTCATTCATATCCTTAATTTGACTTGCTTCTTCGATATATACGTCGCTAATATAGCCAGTAGCGCTTTCAGTTCCGTTCATATTGTCGGGGTGGTTAAAGCCTTTGAATAGGAACATTTGCCCAGTTTTTTTATAGATAATTCTATTAGGCTGTGTTCTAAACCACCAGTATCTATCTACGTTTTGTGGTGTTCCAAATACGTCTTTAATAGCCTTAGAAACGTAGTTTACAGTGCTGTCATTGTTATCAGTATCGTTTAGACGAACAAACATAACGTTGCGCCAGGGGTCATTAAGTATCTTCATCACGCTCTCATATCCACCGATATTAGTAGATTTGCCAGTGCCCTTTCCACCAACGAATACGCGATAGCCAACATTATTTAAGTTCCAAAAGAAGCCCTGCTGGAAGTCTTTAACGATTTTTTTAGATAATACAAAGTTCATTTCTTGTCCTCGGTACTAGTTGGTTCAGGCAAAGGTTCGGGCTTTTGACATTCAATATCATTAGTAATTTTAACTTCTTCTAGTTCAGGCATAGCGTTTGACTTTTCGCTGTAGTCCTCGCTATCGGCTTTCTCCATTAAGAACGCTATTGCTTTCCAGTCCTTTTCTCCTGCTTTAGCCAAAGCCATATTGCAAGTAGAGAAAAAATCTTTTCTTGCTTGTGTAACTTCAATCCAAAGTTTAGCACACGAAGTATTTTTGGCTTGGTTAGCAATATCAATTTCACCTTCCGCCATATAAGTTTTGTATTGTTTTCTAGTCAAACCAGCGTATTCAGCGGACAAAAGAGGTGGGTGTCCTACGCGGATTAGCCTACCAATTTCTTTAATGGACTGTTCGGTAAGTCCTACCCTTCCGTCAAGTTCATACACGCTAAGATACTACAACCAGTTTTTATTTTAATCAAGTCATTGAATACAATGAACGACATTTAGAAGGGCTCGCGCAAAACGGAACACTCCCGGTCTATGGTCTTTTTATAGGGAAAGTACCCCCACCCCATACTAGGTCAAACGTGATACTTGACTATGTGCGCTAGTATTGATTACTAGATGCTAGTTGCTTATTACTAGATACTATAGTTCTATTTACTATCTACTTTTACGTTTTAAAGTATCGCCATTAAATGAGTTCTAGGGGTTAGGCATAGTTACCCTTTTTTTATTTATCGTGCGCCTACGTGCTTAAAAACAACTTTTGACTTTTAACATTTTAGGATAGTTTTTGGGGGGGTTTATTCTAGGTTGCTAGAGTGGCACTAGTCCATATATTAAATCATTATTTACAATTGCTATAATTCCCTAGTCATTGTCTGCAATAATTGCCTAACATTAAAGCATTGTTAACATTTAGTACTCGCAACCCCTAACCCAAAGAGTAATATAGTAGCTGCAAGGGTTAGAAGTCCACTAGCGAACAACTAGAAGTTTGTTCGTGTAGTAAGGCGCTACACATTGGTGATACTTACCTACTCCACTATCACACAAAGGAATAGGGTACATATTATCAGCGTTAGGGGCTACATACGTTAACCCCTTGCGGTGCTTATATGCACTAGAAAAGAAAGGAAGCAAAAAAATGATAAGAGTAGAAAAAATTGAGTTGCCACACCTATGCTACACAAAGGATAGCCCACGTGCTAGGAACTATCTTTATAAGAAGATAGTGGCGCTAGTTAAGAGCGGTGATGTTACGATGCTACGAAGTGAGGGAACTCTAAAGAAGGGTGGAACTTACACGCTAATCCTAGCCTGTCATAAAGTAAATGGGATAGTAACTATCAATGCTGTAAGGGGTCTTGTCGATAGTGTGATGATTTCTTAATCTTCGCGCGCGATAGATACGTTAATACTCTACATATAGTTACTATATATATATACGTATGTATCTCTTTAAAGAATGAAAGGAAACTTTCTAGGTGAGCAATTTCAAGACACATAAATAAAAAAGGGAATAGTCCTTTACCCTCTAGTTATCTAGGGGTGTTAGAGGTGCTATTTACCACCATTGTAGACAATGTAAGACCCTTTCTTGCTTGTTCTTTAGGCACTATCTTAGATAGTTACTATTAAGTAAAAAAAGAACTCGAAAAATAAAGGAACAAAAAAATAAAAACAATTACAATTAAAAGGTACGTTTTTTAGTTTAGTTAAGGAAGACACCAACAGAGCGAGCGACATTCTAGAGCGTGCGAATAATGATGAGGGAACGTCTTTGTGGAATGTTTACGGGCGCACTAGTGAAGCGAAAATTAACGCTATGGACAAAGACGTTCCCTCAT
>ENA-UOOR01002772-UOOR01002772.1-fermentation-metagenome-genome-assembly--contig:-NODE-2772-length-16907-cov-7.075837_pt1 | contig 16907 bp, 10 predicted proteins | sample MGYA00245780_ERZ724029 | MGnify/ENA primary metagenome ERZ724029 (study PRJEB28704, sample SAMN03018315) | fermentation metagenome | biome: anthropogenic terrestrial biome; feature: soil; material... | reverse complement strand
ATTTTTTTTAGGCGATTTAGGAACTGTGTCTTTGCACCAAATTTGACGAAGAACCCCAAATGTATACCAGCATTTCATTTTAGAGGGTACCACTCCAAGTATACTTTTTTCTTTTTTTTGAGAATCTCTCTCCCCATAAAATAAGGGAGTTATAAAAAAAAATTTAATAAACCAGATTAAAAAGTATACCAAAAAAGTATACCACTTGAGTGAAATACTGGTATACTTCATGATTAATATATACAATTTACTCAATCTCAAAGTATGTATACCGGAAAGAAATGAAGTATTTTTAGCAAAAGCCTGCTCACAAATATAAAAGTCATACACTACCATTCTAACGCCACTTATTACCACCTCATTCTGCTCTTTCATAAATTGACAGGATTCATTCTAATTTCGTCCAGCATTACTATTGATGCAATAATTAAACGAATAAATCATGGACGAAAAATTAAAAAACAAAGAAACGCTTTTGGTCGTCAACAAAAATGACACCAATAACGTAAAAGCAGTAAAAGGTGTAGATACCAACGGCAATCTTGAAGCCGTAGAACCTACAGAAGCAAACCAGGGGCAATTCATCCGGATAAATGAAAAGGCTGGTATTCTGGAAAACTTTTTTTCTAACCTCAAACGGGAATTTCAAGATCCCACCCATTTCAATTTCTTCCGCTCACCGATAGAGAAGATTGAAAATATCGCTTCTGCCTTAAAAGAGATGTTTAAAGACGAAGAGAGTAATTCCGTCTTTTTATTCGAAAGCCGTGTTAATCCGGACGACTTCAACAAACAACAGAAAACACAAGACCAGACTACCGAATACAAGCCCGTAGACGAAAGCCGTATCAATTGGGGACAACTGGAAAAACTCGGAGTCACCCGTGAGTTGCTGGAAGAACAAGGCAACCTCAAAGCCATGCTCAACTGGCATAAATCCCCCAACCTGATACAAGTTAATCCTACTTTCGAAGGTATTTCATTTCAGGTACAGGCACGATTGTCCTTTGAGGAAAATCCCGATGGATCTATCCGATTGAAAGCAGACAGCTTTCAATCAGCTCCTTCCCTGGACACCCCGTTTCATGGGGCTATGCTCACGGATGAAGACAAGAAGAACCTGCTTGAAACATACAATGCCGGAAGAATTATTGACCTGACAGGTGATAAAGGAGAAAAGATTTCCTCATTCGTTTCGCTGGATAAATTAACCAACCGTTTAGAAGCTATTTCAGTCGACAAAGTCAGCTTCAATGAAACCCTGAAAGGAGTAACCCTTACCCCCGAACAATCACAATCGTTATACGAGGGAAAAAAGACCCTGATCGAAGGCATGACCTCAAAGAATGACAGGCTATTCGACGGTTATGTCCAGTTTAATGCCGCAAAAGGATCGCTGGACTTCAGCTATGAGGGATTAGACCGGAACCGCTACAGGCAGGCACAGGACGGACAGGGGCAATCCCAAAGGGAAGAACAACAGCTGAGGATACCTCAAAAGTTAAAAGGTGTGGACCTGACTCCTGAACAACAAAACTCGCTGCGCTCCGGGCAGACGATCTATGTGAAGGGCATGACCGATGGAAAAGGAGAGTTGTTCAATGCCTATGTAAAAACCAATGTCGAAGAAAGCAAGCTCAATTTTTACCGTTGGAATCCGGACAATGCCAAATCAACGGCAAAAGAAGTTACCCCTGTCAATGAGGGCCGTACACAAGTGGCGGTTAACGGTGGCAAAACAGACGAAAGCCTGAAGAATGTAAAAGAACCCGTTAAACAAGGCCAGAATGCTCCGACAAAAGAACAGGAACAAAAAACAGTTCGCCCGTTGAAGAAATCCGGTGGTGTAAAAATGTAATGTGTAATTCTTTTCATAACAAAAGGTCTTTGACCACCACTAAAAATCCATTTTAAAAAATGAAAGTAATCATCGCAGAAAAACCCTCGGTAGCCCGTGATATAGCGGCTATCGTTGGTGCAGGTAACCGAAAAGACGGCTATCTGGAAGGTAATGGGTATGCCGTTACCTGGGCATTCGGACATCTGATAGGACTTGCCATGCCCGAAGAATACGGTATCAAAGGTTTTCAAAAAGAAAACCTGCCGATACTTCCATCCGATTTTAAGTTGATACCCCGCCAGATAAAGGACGGTAAGGAGTACAAACCTGATCCGGGAACGATGAAGCAACTTAAGACCATCAAAGAGTTATTCGACAAGAGTGAGCGGATCATAGTTGCTACTGATGCGGGTAGGGAAGGATGTTTGATTTTCAGGTATATATATAATTACTTGAAATGTAGCAAACCGTTCGACCGTCTTTGGATCAGTTCTTTGACGGATCAGGCTATCCGTAAAGGTCTGGAAAGCTTACGGCCCGGAAATGAATACGATAATTTATACGATTCAGCCAAAGCACGTAGCCAGGCCGATTGGCTGGTAGGTATTAATGCCTCACAAGCCCTGTCGATAACTGCCGGACAGGGAGTGTGGTCATTAGGTCGTGTCCAGACACCCACGCTTGCCATGATTTGCAACCGATACCTCGAAAACAAGGATTTTACACCACAAACCTATTTTCAGGTAAAACTCCATACCGCAAAAGAGACAACCCAATTTGCCGCGATCTCCACGGAACGCTATAACAGTAAGGAAGAAGCCGTCAAAATCTTAGCATGTGTCCGCTCTGCTGAATCCGTGAGTGTGCTGAATGTCGAAAAAAAGGAAGTTATTCAGGAGCCTCCTTTGCTCTATGACCTGACTACCTTACAAAAGGAAGCGAACAGCCGCTATAACTTTTCTGCCGATAAAACCTTATCGGTAGCACACTCATTGTACGAGGGAAAGTTGATTTCTTACCCGAGGACCGGAAGCCGGTATATCTCTGAAGATGTATTTGTCGAAATACCCTCCCTTATCAGGCAACTGTCCGGATATAACCGGTTCAGTGAGTATGCAGAATCATTATCGAAAATGACACTGAACAGGCATCCGGTAAATGACAAGAAAGTAACCGATCACCATGCCCTGATCATTACCGAAAATATACCCGGTGACCTGTCAGCAGATCAACGCATCCTCTACGAAATGATTGCCGGCCGTACGCTCGAAGCCTTTTCTGGTAAATGCGCCAAAGAGAATACCGCCGTTACGCTTGACGCAGACGGTATACACTTTGCCTGCAAAGGGAGCACCGTGCTGCTTCCCGGTTGGCGTGCCGTATTCGGCACCGCCATAGAAGAAGCAAAAGAGGAAGAGATCAGCGTACTTCCTGTATTATTGAACGGGGATATCCTTCCCATTAAGGAAGCAGAAGTATTGGAAAAGCAAACCAGGCCCCGACCGTTACACACCGAGGCCAGTTTACTCTCTATGATGGAAACTGCTGGAAAAGAACTTGCAGACGAGAGCGAACGCGAAGCCCTCAAAGAATCAGGTATCGGAACGCCTGCTACCCGTGCGGCTATCATCGAAACACTTTTCTCCCGTGAATATATTGTCAGGGATAAAAAGTCCCTTATTCCCACCAATAAGGGACTGGTCGTCTATCTGGCAGTCAAGGATAAGAAGATAGCCGATGTTGCCATGACCGGATCATGGGAAAGCGGCCTCAATAAAATTGCCACAGGTGAAATGAATGCATCCGACTTCCACAAAGGGATTGAAGTCTATGTCGGGCAAATAACATCCGAACTTTTAGACATGCAACTGGAGCACAAAGACGAAAAGGCCAAATATACCTGTCCCAGGTGTAAGAAGGAGAGCGTTGTGTTGTTGCAGAAAGTAGCCAAATGCAGGGACGAAAACTGCGGCTTTATTATTTTCCGTAATAAAAGCGGAAAAGATTTGAGTGATAAACACCTTATTGACCTGCTGACAAAAGCAAAGACTTCCCTGATCAAAGGTTTTACAAGCAAAGCGGGAAAACAATTTGATGCTTATCTCAGGTTGGACGACACATTGAAACCTGTATTCGAGTTTGATAATACAGGTAAGAAAAAGAAAAACGGGAAAAGATAAACCAATTACAGATGTTGTTATTCATTTTCTGTAAATAGCATTATCTTTGCCACTAAGAATCATAGTCATTACGAAATTGTTTTTGTTTTAACTATGGATTTTTAGTGGTGCACTCGGAGAGGGATCTCCGGGTGCTTTTCCGTTCTATCCTTATCTTTTTGTCATAAATATTCGTTCTACCCCGGACAAGAGAATTTCTAAATGGCCTATAGGCCACCACTAAAAATCCATAAACATATGAAACAAGTACAATCACAGGGTTTGTCATATTACAGGCTGTCCCTACTTTCCTTTCTAAAAGAGTCACATCCCCAGTTATTATCAGACCGGGATTTTATTACAACCAGAAGCGACTCGGCCGCCGAAGCTTACAGTGAAGCGGTAAAATCAGGATTTAGCCACATCCATGCAGAAGAAACGGCGAACAATATGCTGTATGAAGGTTTGCATTTCTCCCTGCTTGACACATTGATTACGATCCTCTGGAACGAGTTTTCCGTGGAGATCCCCGAAAGCCGGGCAAGGGAATTTGCCCTGTTGTTATTGCCAAGATGCCATGACCTTTCTGAAAAATACACCTTATCCGATGATTTTCTAAGCTCTCCCGAATTTGATCTGCTATACACAGGGTTAACAGGCTTCATCTCAATCTATATCGAAGAACATGGCTTACAATAAGAGAGAACGTCTAAAAGCCAATATAGATGCGATCAAGACCGTGTTCATGTTGGAAAAAGAAGGGAGAAAACCGTCCATTGAGGAACAGGCTTTATTGAAACAATACGCAGGATTCGGGGGACTTAAATGTGTCCTGAATCCTGCAAGCTCCCTCACAGATACAGTCCATTGGGCAAAGTCGGAACTGGAACTTTTTCCGTTGGTGGCAGAATTGCACCGTGTCCTTAAAAAGAATACGGCAAATGAGAATGAGTATAAACGCTATATGAACAGTATCAAGAATTCTGTGCTTACTGCGTTCTATACGCCTCCCGGCATTGTCAATGCTTTATCTGAAACATTGCGGAGTAGCGGTATCATCCCGAAACTTGTACTCGATCCATCGGCCGGGACAGGAGAATTTGCACATGCTTTCCATCAGGCCGCAAGCCATAAGAGTGAATTGATCTGCTTTGAAAAGGATATTTTGACGGGAAAGATGTTATCGGCACTTACACCAGGGCATAAGGTAAACATCGAAGGATTCGAAACCATTGAAAACCGCTATAATAACTATTTCGATGTGGTCAGTTCCAACATTCCCTTCGGGGACATGAATGTTTTCGATGCCGCCTTTGTGAAACAAGACCAGTTGCACCGGGATTCTACCCGTGCCATCCACAACTATTTTTTCATAAAGGGAGTGGAATCGCTTCGGGAAGGAGGTATCCTTGCTTTTATTACCTCACAGGGAGTAATGAACTCTCCAAACAATACGCCCATACGTAAATGGCTGATGGAAAATACAAACCTTGTATCGGCTATACGCCTGCCTAATAACCTGTTCACCGATTATGCAGGCACAGAGGTCGGTAGCGACCTGATCGTATTGCAAAAGAATACAGGTAAAGATCCGAAGCTCAGTTTCTGGGAGAATCTCTTTGTCGGTACAAGCCAATCCGAAGTGACGGGGATTTATAACAATGATTACTTCTATAATTTCTCAAGGATAGTACAGACAAAGGCATCTATCGGTACCGATCCATACGGTAAACCTGCACAGGTTTTTATTCACGAGGGAGGAATCGAGGGGATGGCTGTCTATATGCGAAAGATGCTGGAAAGTGATTTCAAAAGCTATCTGGATCTGGATTTATATAATGGTCATACTGTCACACAGAAGCAACCGGAAACAAAAAGTACCGCACAACTCGATAGGGAAGAACATTCACCGGGTTTTGGAGATACCTTTTCCGATGACCTCAATCCCTTTTGGCAGACGGATGACCTCGATCCCTTTTGGCAGGCAATTGAAGATCATTGGTTCCCTGACGGAAAAGAATTTTGGAATAAGAAAGAAGAAACTGTTGCCAAAGTACAACCTGGCAAAAACACTTTGAATGCAGAATTTCAGAATCCTCCTTTCGATATGGATGATTCAGGTATTGAGAAAGTACTGATTACAGAGGAAAAGCCTCAATCCGTTACGCAGGAGCCATTAATTACGCTTTATGACCTGTTCGGCTTTACCGAGGAAGAACGCTCACAGGTAAAACCAGTCCGTGGAGGAAAGAAAAAGGCTGCGCCATCCAAAGGAAAACCCATACAACTCAACATGTTTTCATCCAACGGGCAATCTTCTGAAAATAATAACAGGGCAACTGCCTATCCAGTTTCCGATGCACGGAAGGACGAACAACAGGAAAGGTTCCGGCAGGAACAACGGCAGAAAGAAGAGAAACTCTCGTTTGAAACACGTCCTTTTACCGGGGAACTCAAAGAATACCATAAGGCAGGCTCGCTGGTGGAAGATCAGGGACAAATAGGTTATCTAAAGGAACGCTACCGTGATGGAAGCACGTTTCAACCTTTGAATCTTCCTTCCACCCAACGATCCAAGACCAACAGTTACATTGAGGTCAGGGATTTTTATCATGAATTGTATAACCATGAAGCGAAGCATCTGACAGTACACGAATCCTTGCGGAGCAAACTGAACCAGAGTTATGATAGTTTTGTACGGCGCTTTGGAAACCTGAACGACAAGAAAAATCTGGATATCATCAAGATGGATGCGGGAGGAAAAGAAATCCTTTCGCTTGAAAGATCCTTTGACGGTAAACTGCAAAAAGCCGATATCTTTCACAGGCCTGTCGCTTTCAATCCCAATGAGCTTAAAGCTACCGGAACATCGGATGAGGCCTTGATCGCATCCCTGAATAAATACGGTGAAGTCAACCTGGACTATATGCAATCCCTGATGGCGGGCACCGGTAAAGGACGGGAAGGGATTATAGCAGACCTGCACGGACGTATTTATTTCAATCCGATCATCCGGAATTATGAGGTACAAGACCGTTTTATTGCAGGGAATGTTGTTGAGAAAGTAGAGCATGTCAAAAAGTATTTACAGACCCATCCGGATGACCTGCCCGCACAGGAAGCCCTGAAAGCGTTACAGGAAGCCACGCCCGAACCCATCCGGTTTGAGCAGCTTGACTTCAACTTCGGCGAACGCTGGATTAATATGTCCGTTTATGAGGAATACACCCGTAAATTATTTGAGACGGATGTAACCATAAATTATTATGCCTCCCGCGATGACTTCACTGTCAAGGCTGACAGGAACAACCTGATCATCAACGAAAAATTTGCCGTTAAGGGAGAAAGCAAGCTCTATACAGGTATGCATCTGTTAAAGCATGCTTTACTGAACACAACTCCCAATATAACCAAAACAATCCAGGTTACTGATCCGGAAACAGGGGAAGCCAAAGATGTGAAAGTGCCCGATGGACAAGCCATACAAATGGCTAACTCCAAAATAGATGAAATCCGTAGCGGCTTTAGTGACTGGCTGGACCAGCAACCTCCCGAATTTAAAAACAATCTGGCGGATATTTACAACCGTAAATTCAATTGCTTTGTGCGCCCTCAGTATGACGGATCGCACCAGTCTTTTCCCGGATTGGATTTAAAGGCATTGGGTATACAAGACTTGTACCAATCACAGAAAGATTGTGTCTGGATGATCAAGCAGAACGGCGGTGGAATAGGGGATCATGAGGTGGGCGCCGGCAAGACCCTTGTCATGTGTTGTGCAGCCTATGAGATGAAACGTCTGGGGCAGGTGAACAAACCGATGATCGTCGGATTGAAGGCCAATGTGCATGAAATAGCCCAGACTTTTCGGACAGCTTACCCCAATGCCAGGATACTTTATCCCGGCAAAGAAGATTTTACACCTAAAAAGCGGGTGAAGATCTTCAATGACATTAAAAACAACAGTTGGGATGCTGTTATTCTGACACACGACCAGTTCGGTAAAATTCCACAGTCACCTGAAATACAGCAGCAAATATTTCAGGCAGAATTGGACTCAGTGGAAGAGAATCTCGAGGTGTTGCGTAGCCAGGGAAGGGATATCTCCAGAATGATGCTCCGGGGACTGGAGATCAGGAAACAAAATCTGGAAGTAAAGCTAAGCAAGCTTGCCGACCATATAAAAAACCGGACTGATGATGTGGTGGACTTTAGGCTGATGGGTATCGACCACCTATTTGTAGACGAGAGTCACCAGTTCAAGAACTTAATGTTTACTACCCGCCACGACCGTGTCGCCGGGCTGGGGAATCCCGAAGGGAGCCAACGGGCGTTGAATATGCTCTTTGCTCTCCGCACCATTCAGGAACGCAACGGGAAAGATCTGGGTGCGACATTTCTATCGGGGACAACAATCAGTAACTCTCTGACGGAATTATACCTCTTATTCAAATACCTGCGTCCAAAGGCTTTGGAGAAACAGGGCATAAATTCCTTTGACGCCTGGGCCGCTGTATTTGCCAAAAAGAGCACCGATTATGAGTTCTCCGTCACCAATCAGATCGTACAGAAAGAACGCTTCCGCTATTTCATCAAAGTGCCGGAGTTAGCAGCTTTCTATTCGGAAATAACTGATTTTAGAACAGCTAAAGATATCGGTATAGACCGTCCCGAAAAGAATGAAATTCTCTACAATATATCCCCGACACCACAGCAGGAGGTCTTTATCGGAAAACTGATGAAATTCGCAGAGACGGGGGATGCCACTATCTTGGGCCGGGGCAAACTAACGGAAAAAGAAGAAAAGGCGAAGATGCTGATCGCAACCGATTATGCCCGCAAGATGTCGCTCGATATGCGTATGATCGATATGGCATACGGTGACCACGTGGATAATAAAGCCTCCCACTGTGCCGCCAAAATTGCCGAATACTACAATAAATATGATTTTCAGAAAGGGACACAGTTTGTCTTCAGCGATCTGGGAACGTACAAACCCGGAGAATGGAGCCCGTATAGTGAAATAAAGCGTAAGTTGGTGGAAGATCACGGGATACCCGCCTATGAGATACGCTTCATACAGGAGGCCAAGACGGATAATGCCCGCAAAGCTTTGATTGCCGGTATGAATGAGGGACGTATCCGTGTATTGTTCGGCTCAACCAGTATGTTGGGTACAGGGGTAAATGCGCAAAGAAGGGCTGTCGCCATTCATCATTTAGACACCCCCTGGCGGCCTTCTGACCTGAATCAGCGGGATGGGAGAGCTATTCGCAAAGGGAATGAAATTGCCAAATTATATGCGGACAACAAGGTGGATGTTTTGATTTATGCAGTAGAAAAGAGCCTTGATTCTTATAAATTCAATCTGCTTCAAAACAAGCAGTTATTTATCAACCAGCTAAAGACAAATAATATGGCAACACGCACCATTGATGAAGGCAGCATGGATGAAGGATCAGGCATGAATTTCTCGGAATACGTCGCTATTCTTTCGGGTAATACCGACCTGTTGGAGAAAGCCAAGCTGGAAAAGAAAATTATGGCTTTGGAGAGTGAACGGCAAGCATTCAACCGCAGTAAGTCTTCGGCAATTTATAAATACGAAGATGCTACCCGCAGTATTGACAGCAACAATGAAATGGTTGCCCGTATGTCAAAAGATCTCTTGGCATTTAACGATAACGTGCAAATTGTTAGGGATGGCAATAAAATGAATCCGATCCGTTTGGATAATCTGGAAAGCAAAGATCCAAAGGTCATCGGCGAAAAACTGAACCAACTCGCGAATAATGCCCGAACCAATGGTGAGTATTTTAAGATTGGTGAGCTATACGGCTTCAAAATCCTTGTCAAAACGGAGGAAAGCCTAAAAGAAGGCTCGCTGTTCAAAGACAACCGTTTCTTTATCGAAGGGGAAGGAAACATCAAGTACAGCTATAATAACGGACATATCGCCGTTGATCCGCTTCTGGCATCAAAGAATTTTATCAATGCTTTGGAGAAGATACCAAATTTGATTGAAAAGTATCAGGTGGATATCCAAAGGTTGGAAAAGGATATACCTGTACTCAAAGAAGTGATTGATTCCGTTTTCCGTAAAGAACCGGAAATCAGGGAGCTGAAGTCCGAACTGGATTCTTTGAGTAGACGGATCAACCTTTCTTTGGAGAATAGAAACAAGCCAGATGAGCAGATTGTAAATAATGGTACAGACCTTCCTAAAGAGAATCTGCCTCAAAATAATTCCGAGTCGATCAATGCCGTATCAGATATACGCTCAGGACAACCCATGAGTTTGAAGGAAATTATTGATGCCAATAAGGACCGTATAATAATAGCATCTGTAAGCAAGCCCGATGAAAATATGGAGTCCAATAATATGAAGCAAAAAGTATCGAAAGGAATAAGAATGTAGTTAATTATAACGAATCCTGCCTTGTTATCACAACAAAACAGGACTCGGACAAACCAAACAAAACAAAAGAAAATAAACCAACCGGATATAATTAACTAATCATGCCAACTCTTCTTCCTTTTCATCGTTAATACCGTTTCTCTTATCTTTCCCAAAATTCAGGCGTATAAAATTGCTCACATCCGACTCTTTATAAAAAGTTTTTCCATAAAGCGTATGGTAAGGCAATTCCTTTGATGAACGATACCGTTGTAAGGTCCGTTTGCTAATATTCAACAACTTACATAGGTCATAATTGTCATAGAGAAGTTCACCATCAAGATAGCAGCGTTGTTTGGCCATACTGACCAGCGTTTTATCTATTTTATCCAGACGATTGATAATGTGTTGTATCTTCTTTTCAAAAAACTCTTTTTCTATAAACATAATATGCTGTTTTAATGATGGGTTAACAAACTCTATTCACGAATTCTTAATGAATAGTTTCTTTTAAAATCATCTATTGTCACAGGATCAGATTTGATGATCCGCTCATTCAGGCAACGTTCTATTTCTGAGAGCCTATACAAGCATCTACCCCGAAGCATAGAATAGTTTATTATATTCTCTTTCCGTAAACGTTGTAATGTACGGGTACTAATACGTAATAACTCCGCGACTTCATTGCTATCCATCCAGATATCATTATCGGAATCTTTGGTCTTGGATTGCTCCGCCTTCACGACAAAGCTTGCAATCCGGTCGATTTTTTCTATTAGCTTTTTGAAAGCTTCACTGTCAATTGTTATAACCTCCATATCTTAATCAATTTTGTTTCCATACTGCAAATATGGGATGATTAAGACAGGAGGTTTTCATACTCGCTAGCGACTCGCCTGTTTTTTTTGATATGTTTATTTTCTTAAGAGTTCTATTACCTAATTCAAGCCGAATAACATTACGTTTATAATCGAAAATTCAAAATCAGGCAGATATAGATTTTATTCCATGTTATTTTTTCGTCTTTTACGCCCTTTGTCCCCAGACAGGACAAAGGCAAGGAACACCACCGCAAAGATTTTCGTCCACAGGATCGTGGTAAACAATCCGGCGATGTGGTTGAAATTGAGCAGGATTTTATCGACCACGCCGATATGGATTCCCCTCTCTTTGATTGCGCCGTAACAGAACCAATAGATGTTTATCACGACAGACAGAATATTTAACGCCCGCATAAAGTCCATGACTTTTGCCAAGCCTCTTAAATCATCTTCTTGCTGCATAATCAATTTGTTTTTAGTTGTTTGACAATGGATTGAAATGCGAAAGTAAGAAGACGGAAACGCCCCGAAACTATGTTTCCGGGGCATGGTAGCTTGTGGCGTTGGGATGGCAGTTTGTGGCGTTAAAGGGGTACAAAGGCAATTAAATAGCACATAAATAAATTCTGTGCTAAATTCTGTGCTAATTAACTTTCAAGTTGACTTTTTTAGAAAACCAATTACTTATTGGGTTAAATCATAAAACAAATGAAATATATGAATTGGAGCAATCATTTGATCCTCATATACTCTTGTATGGTTAGACTGAAAACTGTATTTGAAATTGGCGATAGATGTATCCAGTAATTCGCTGTCTTGTAAATTACCAAAACTCAAACTCCCCTGTGTTATCTGAAAAATTTGGATTTTCTTTTTTAAACTATCTATTGTCTGTTGAGGATTACCGGAAATAATATATCCCAACATTCCTCCAAAAGGCTTATTTGTGGCATATTTATTTATTAAGAACCGGAAGAGACCTCCATCCTCATCTTGAGATTTTACAATTTTATGAATATATGCATCTGCCCTTGTTTTTGTTGTGTCTATAGGTTTACATTCCAATACAAAATATTGATTCAGCCAATCTCCGTTCTCGAACTTTAAGTCGTAATATCCAACAGCTTTGTCTTGGTTACGAGCCTCTGAATTTATTTTAAATCCCTCCAATACAAAATCTTTGTTATTTTGAAGTTTTCGACGGACATAATCTGTTATATCTTCTTCTTTTTTTTGTTTTAAAGCATTCCGACAAGCCGCGGTGAAACTATTATAGGTATCCGAAAGGTATTTGAATATTTGTGTCAGATAAAAATTATCATCAAATATAGAAGCTTCCTGCATGTGTTTCTTACGAATCATTCTAAATGCTTCCGATTCATCATTAGATGATGCTACATATAGAAAACTCACACTACTCATTCTTGCAAAAGTTTTTTAATTTCAACTCTTGCATCATCATAAGCAGCCGACATTGTCCAACTTTTAGGGTTTGTGTCTTTTATTATGAAGATGCTATCTTCTGAATAAATACGTTCTCTTAATGAAATAAGAACAGAACTTCCGACTTGCTTCAGCAATTGATAGTTAATTGATAGTTGTACCTTTTCTATTTTTGGCGATTGGAAATTATTTTCTCCAAATGTAATTTTAACGCCCGAGATGTCTAAAGGAAGGTTGGGATTATATGAATATTCCATCTTAACAATTCCTGTTTTCAGCCGCTTTCCTAGTGTCTTAAAAAATACATTACAGTAATCTTCAAAAACTTTCTTCGATACTGGCTGGTTTTTAGATATGAAAAAATCAGAAATCCGCTGCTTCTCGATATAGTCTAAACCGTATAAGTCAAAAACTAAATTATTTATCTCATCCTTTTTGTCCTCAAAAGAATAATCTCCGTTTAAGATCCCTTTTGATAGAGTATTTAATTGTCTAACTATAATTTTGTCAAAATATTTAGGTACAGGTAAATTCGCAAAATCAGATGAATTTAACTTTGAAAATGCGCTGTCAACACGTTTTCTAAGTTTCACTTGAGAATAGAAGTTAATTAATTCAGAATTAAGACAACAGACAACAGTATAATATAAGTCCGGATCTTTTAGCTTGATGGCATAAATATCAGTATTAAAATAAGTTTTTTCATTCGAATAAACTGCTCTTATTTCACCACCTGTCCGGGAGAATAGGATTTTCTCTCCTGTATAGATAAATTGGTTTCTTGGTCTATCAAAATTAGAAATATCTTCTCGACAGTAAACATTTACTTCATTTATTTGGAATCCTTTTAATTGAGTAGGGGTAACAAAAGGAACAGTATACTCTTTATCTTTGGTTGTATTATAATATTTTTCTAAAAAAGCCTCTTTGAATAATTTATATTCTTCTTCGGATATATTTCCTCTGTCTTTTTTGAATTCTTTTCTTAAAGCATCTTCCCCCCAATCTGAAAATCCTCTACAGCTACTATATCTTTTTTTATCGACAAGCATCATATCGACAAACGACGCACACTCTTGTTCCAGTTTATTAGCCAATGATAATTCTTGCTCACTTCCAATTAAGTAGTCCCTCAACTTTATTTTTTTGTCTAATAGATCTTGCTGTTTTATTATCGCTACATCACTCTGATTCAAAAGGATGGTCTTGAATGTTTCAGCGAAACTATTAAGTTTAGGCAAAAAATATTCTATAGGATTGAGATGATTATTTCGATTATCGAAAATCAACAAACAAGCAGGCTCCTTAGCGTAATCAAAAAGAATTTCTTTTACGTGGTATAGCTCGAATATTCTTTTTAAACGATAGGAAGAGAATATGAATCGTTGGAAATTTCCTGATTCATTTATGAAATTACTGCTATTTACTACAAAGCCAAATTTTGTATTTTCTGTACTCCAATATTGAATCCTGTGTAGGAAACATTGGGAAATTTGCCGTTCTCTGGAAAAATATTTTCTGTATTTATTCCAATAGGAATAATTGATGGCATCATTTTCATCTTTAGCATTTTTACCTATGACAAACCATGGAGGATTGCCAATGATATAGTTGAACTTTTCATTGGTGAATGGAGCTTCATCGCCTTCTATCAATGCATTGGTTTCCTGTATGTTTTCACTAAAGTCTATTGAGAATAAGGCTTTATCATCTTCGGCCTGTGTAATTTCAGTAATAAGTTTATTTAATTCAGAGGCAGTGATGTCATTCAATACCTCTAAATAGAGAGAAAAAACAGCCAGTCGAGCCGCTGTATTTTCGATTTCTATTCCAAAAATATTTCTTCTGATAAAATCTAAACGATGTTGGATTTTATCATACGTCTCTGTTATATCAGCAGGGGATTTATACATTTTACGAAAGGCTAAAACCAAGAAAATTCCTGAGCCACATGAGGGGTCAAGCACCTTTCCCTCTTTTTCTACAACATTATTAATAAGCAGATTAGCCAATCCCTCCGGCGTATAAAAAATTCCATTCTCGGCTTTTTTATTATCTAAAAATATTTGATAAATATGACTTATAAATTCGATCGGGATAATATCAAATTGGAAATCAAACAAACACAGTTGCCCTCCCCTTGTTCCTTTTATAGTATGAGCAATTTCAGTTAATGCATTATCTAACAGGTCGGCATCTTTTATTGCTGGTGTCTCAAATAGCTTGTTATTAAAGACCTCATTGATTCGGCAAAATAGCTCATTGATATTTTTTGCATCCTTTCGTTCTAATAAATTTTTATAGTGGACATCCTTACTGCCGAAATATTTGTGATAAAAATCCGAATTAATAATTTTCTTATCTTCAAGGAACTTTATAAAAAGAGTTCTATCAATAAGCGCCTGTACTACATTACCACGCGCCTCTTTGTCAGGGAATAAATTCTTATAAATATTGTCAAGCTTTACACGTAAAGAACTAAGGCTATCGACAAGTGCCTCATCTACTGTTTTGCGCTGTTGCTTCACTTTTTCAAGAGCATCGCTATACTCTATCCAAAACGCACCAGTAGTAATATGTTCCTTACTGATTTTATTGAGTAATATCGAATCTTCAACATCAGTTGGAATGGTAACTATATCCAATAAGTTATCTTTGGGAGAGGTACTTATATACTTTATTTCAATATTATCATCTTTTTCCAAGAACAACAGGTCAGCCTTGTTTTCATTCCATATCCGTTCATGAATAATTTTTAACTCATCGGATGGCATATTATGTGCCTTGATCCAATAGAAACGAGTTTTTACTTGTTCGCTTTTATCTTTTGCATAATAGGAAACAGTACCTAACTTACCGGATAAATCTTCGTTATTGGGAAATGAGAGGGTTTTTCTGTCCAAATCAATGTCAGAAAAACCTAATCGATGAAGTAAATTTTCATTTTTCATATAATCCAATTTACTACTTACAAAGGTATGATAAAAAATCGTTTAAAGCGAATATGTAAGGGCTATTAACATACATATCAAAGCTTTCGATATATTTCTGATAGTCTTATATATACATTTGAGAGCATTTCTCTACACCTGTCTCCCATACCTCCGTTTTTTCTTCTTCTTCCGTGCCAGTGCTGGCTGGTTGTCATCGTGTTGATCCGGCTCCGGAGTCAACACTGAAAGGAAATTGCCGACGGGTGAATCATATCCTGAATGCCCTTTGACGGCAACCGGTTGCTTGTTTTCCTGAACGGGTTGTACGAACGAAACAGGTTGCAGATCCTCGCGGCGATTTTCGTCTGTCGAAAAATCTGCGAACCGTGCGCCGAGGGCGTTGGCTGAAAACTCCTTCCCCAGTGCGGAACCGTTCAGGACAGTGTGGCTGTTATGATCGATATACGTTACCCCGAACAGGCGTCCCCCGTTACCATATCGTAATATCAGGTCGATACCTTTCCCCTGTAAGTCTGCCCGGAACTCGCTGCCTGTCCGGGAACCCGCCAGAGACGCCAAAACAAACGCTTTCGTCTTTGCCGCTTATCCCCCGGCTTTGATTTCTTCGCTGGACTTTTTCATTATTTGTTCTAACGCTCCAATACCGTAAGATTCTCCGAACAGGGAAGATTTAAGCGGCTTGCCGACACGGTTGCCGTCAGCATCCAGCGCTGAATAAACCAGCTCCGTGTATTGGTGCCCCTGATTGTCCCCTTCGACTTTCTCTACTCCTATATTATACAGCGACAACAACGCCCGGTATTCACCGAGAGATTGAAATCTATACATAGTCGTCAGCGGTTTAAGAACGTTGGCGACTTGTTTTTTCAGGTCACTGCGCGAAGCGTCTACCGGCGAAAGTTGCCATGTTTCCCTCTGCTTTTAAATCTTTCGGCTTGCCGTTTTTTTTCGTGGCGATAATTTCCATATAATCATTAATGTAATAATATGTGTCTCCTAATTCTCCCCTTGAATTAAGAGGTTCGATTCTACTTTGTAAGGGAAAAGGAAGAAATGTAATTCTAAGACTTGTGTAATTCAAAAAAAGAAACTACTTTTGAACCTGAAAAGGAAACAGGTTGCCAGAGGACGCTTGTATGACAATTTAAGACATAATGAAGGTACTAAATCGGTACTTAGTCGTTAAGTTGATTTTGGAAAGTATTTATTCTCAATGATATAGTGAATGCGGGTTAAAACCCCGTCTTCCGCTCAAGGTCTGCTCGGATGGTGGAATGGTAGACACGCAAGACT
>ENA-UOOR01002771-UOOR01002771.1-fermentation-metagenome-genome-assembly--contig:-NODE-2771-length-16920-cov-14.984999_pt1 | contig 16920 bp, 16 predicted proteins | sample MGYA00245780_ERZ724029 | MGnify/ENA primary metagenome ERZ724029 (study PRJEB28704, sample SAMN03018315) | fermentation metagenome | biome: anthropogenic terrestrial biome; feature: soil... | reverse complement strand
TCAAGCATTGTTTTCGCCTCCACTCCCAGCTCAAACCACGAGGCACCTACTTCATTGACTCTCCTAATTTACGCGCCTCTTCCTTAAACTGATTACCGCGCACTTTGTAGTTGGGAAACATACCGAAGCTGGCACAGGCTGTGGAGAGCAGCACTACATCACCTGGTTGTGCCTTCGCGGCAGCATTTTGCACTATCTCAGGCATGTTGGCTCCGCCATCAATGATTTCGGGAACTGGTTTATGTAACCGCTCAGTCGCCGCTTCAACAGCCGCGCGGATCTTGGGCCCTGTCAGCCCTATCACCAGCAACGCCCTGATATTACGGTTCAAGATTTCCTGGGCCAATTGCGTATAGTCTGCGCCCTTATCAGCCCCTCCCGCAATCAGCACCACCGGTTCGTCAAAGGCGCGCAAAGCAATGATGGTCGGATCCGGATTGGTGGCAAAAGAATCATCATAATATTCGACACCCTGGAAAGTACCGCAATACTCCAGACGATGCTCGAGCCCGGTAAAGCCTTCGATTCCCGCAACAATTGACTCCGGATCGGCACCGGCGGCGTGCGCCGCCAAAGCCGCGGCACAGATATTCGAGAGGTTGTGCAAGCCGCGCACTTGAATGCGGTCGCTCTCAATGAGCAATTCCTTTTCGCCTGAGACGTTCCACCAAATGGTGTATGCTCCGCTGGGACCAGCGCTACTATCACCGCCGCCACAACAACTGTCACTGCCACAACCACAATCTTCGCTGCCGCTTTTCGGGACGAACCACGCTCCGCAGCTTTGCGGCTCGCTGCCATACATCATCAACTGCCCCGGAATAGCGCCGCTTAACTCGCGGCTGGTCGGATCGTCACAGTTTAGAATGGCGATCCCATTGTTATCCTGATGCCGGAAAAGGTTGGTTTTGGCCGTGACGTACTCGGCCCGCGATTTGTGATAATTGGGATTCAGCGGATCTGCCGCCGCCAAGTGATCCTCGGTAATGTTGGTAACCACCGCAATATCAACGCTGCGGTCCATATCTTCCAGCTGAAAACTAGATAACTCCAGTATCACCACATCGTCCGGCCGCAAGTCCCGGTAAAACTCGAAAGGTGCCACGCCAATATTCCCACCCAAATAAGCCAGGCCATCTACCTTAGCCTGACTCAGCTGCAGAATACGATGAATTAATGAGGAAGTCGTGCCCTTTCCTTTGCTACCGGTCACGCCAATAACTGTGCAGGGACATAATTCTATAAACAGCCGCATGGCGCTGGTCACGTACACCCCGGCTTGCGCCGCCCGCTCCAGATTCGGCTCAAAGAGCGGCAGACCGGGAGAACGGTAAACCACTTCAAAATCCTCGAGGTGTTCCAGATAACTTGGACCCAGTCTAAAATCAACATTTCTACGGGCTAGCATATCATAGCGCTCTCCTAAAGCGGCCCGTTCTCTGCTATCACAAACTGTGATGTGCTTACCGCGGTCCAGCAGGTAATCAGCAAGCGCTAGATTCTCGATCCCTAGTCCGAGAACGGCAATCCCCTGCCCCATTTGCCTGGCCCTCCTTTATGCCGGCTATATCAGCCTGATCGGCAGGCGTGCCGGCTTGGGGTACTGCATCGTAATTGCAGCGTATCCACAGGCCATCCGGTCGATAGCCCAGTCGATGGTAAATCCGGCCAGCCGCCGGGTTATTCCAATAAAGCCAGGCAATTTTGCCATCAAGCCATAATGTACGTGTCAGTTCGTGGACACAGTTTTCTGAATATCCCAATCTGCGCTTGGATGGATCGGTATAGACACAGATGATGGTGGCAAAATCGTCCCCTTCAAATTCTGTAAAAGCAGCCGAGGCAATGCGTCCTTCCTCCCAAACCGCATAGAAACGCTGCTGACGATCCATGATTTTTCCCAGTTCGGCCAAACTCCGCCGCATTGATCCGGCCTGTTCGTAAAAACGAGCCAGCTCTTCCAAATGCGCACGCGTACACTGCCTGACCTGATTCGCGGCAATGGCACCACTAACCGCAGCAATAGTGCCACGTTCAACGGCACTCGTTTCCGTTAACTTGCAGAGTACGAAACTCACCCGGGTAAAAGTCCTCTCAGCCCCGATTATGCGGTGTAAAGGCTGCCATTGTTTAAAAGGTCCTTTGTAGTAAAATGGCTCGCCAGAGGCAATCATGACATCAGCAATGCCCTGCCAGTCAACATCCGCACAGTTACCCACATGGTGCCACAACATCCAACGATTATGTTCATTAGCGGCCAGTGCTTTCAGCCGGCCGTTAACGTCGAAATCTCCCCAAAAATAATCGGTGCCGTGCTCCAGCAAGGTAACGAGCATAGCATTCTTTGCCGTGGCTGGACCCAAAAAACTACGTGCCATGGCCAAATGGTCACCCTTAAGTTGATAAATAGGCAAGTTCTTCCCCTCATCCCGCCGGGCGGCGATACTTATCGAGGCTCTCAAACTTGCTGTATTCTTTCTGAAAGTAAAGCTCAATACTGCCAGTCGGCCCATTACGGTGTTTGGCAATGATCAGTTCGGTAATATTCTTTTTATCAGTATCCGGATTATAGTAATCATCCCGATAGAGAAAGGCCACAATATCAGCGTCCTGCTCCAGGGAACCGGATTCACGCAAGTCTGCCAGCGACGGCACTTTTTGCGCGCGCTGCTCAACCGCGCGGCTCAACTGTGAACAGGCGATTACCGGCACAGCCAGCTCACGGGCGAGCGCCTTGAGAGAGCGGGAGATGTCCGCTACTTCTTGTTGACGGTTTTCCGAGCGGGTGCGTGACTGCATCAACTGCAAGTAATCAATCACGATTAAACCCAGATTATGTTCGGCCTTAATGCGGCGAGCTTTCGCGCGGATCTCCATGGCACTAATGCCAGGCGTATCATCAATAAACATATTAGCTTCACTAAGCCGCCCCAGCGCATATGACAGCTTTGGCCAATCGCTCTCCACGAGCTGACCGGTGCGCAGCCGCTGACTGTCAACCCCTGCTTCGGCACATAACAGCTTCTGAGCCAGCTGCTCTTTTGACATCTCCAGGCTGAAATAGATGACTGGAATTTTCATTTCAACAGCGGCCTGCTGGGCCAGATTGAGGGTAAACGTGGTTTTCCCCATACTGGGACGGGCCGCAATAATTATCAGATCCGAAGGCTGCCAGCCGGAAGTGAGCCGATCCAAATCAGCATACCCGGTTGGGATACCTGTAATCCCACCCTTTTCGGTATACAGTTTCTCAATTCGTTCAAAGGCTTCAATCAAAATACTGCGCAAGGACACGAAACCTTGGATGTTCCGCTTCTGAGTAATCGCGAAAATGGCCCGTTCCGCCTCATCCAGGATGGTTTCAACCTCCAGATTGGCATCGTAGCCCATCTGCGCCACTCGGGTGGAAGCGCTGATTAATGCTCTGAGAACGGATTTTTCTTCGACGATCTTAGCATAATGCTCGACATTGGCTGCCGTTGGCACGCAGTTCGCCAGCGATGCCAAATAAGAAGCACCGCCGACCTGCTCCAGCAAATTGCGCTGCCGCAACTCTTCAGCCACAGTCACCAAATCAACCGGTTCCCCACGGCCAGACAGCGCCGACACGGCCTGAAAAATCAGACGGTGGGCTTCACGATAAAAATCGTCCGGTTTCAGGATTTCCGTGGCAGTGAAAATGGCCTCTTTCTCTAAAAGCATCGAGCCGAGAGTGGACTTCTCGGCGTCGATGTTTTGAGGCGGTATCCGCTCAATGATCTCACTCATTCTTGGGAAACCTCCGGAATGATCTCCACGTCTTCCATGACATGCGGTATTGCTTCCGCAAACGACTCAATCGGAACAATTTCCATACCATGCAGATCCGGCGGAATATCTTTGATGTTCTCGGCCGGAATCAGGACTTTTTTGATTCCCGCTTGTCTGGCACCGTAGGCCTTCTCAAAGATGCCGCCAACAGCTTTCACGCGCCCACTAATTGAAATCTCACCAGTCACAGCCACCTGCTGATGAATACCCCTCTTTTGCAGGGCACTCACGATTGCCAGTGAGATAGCGACACCAGCGGACGGACCATCGATTCTACCTCCGCCGACGATATTGACGTGCACGTCAAAATCCATCAAATCATGCCCGGTCGCCGCCCGCACCACGGACGCGGCATTGAATACGGAGTCCTTCGCCATACTGCCGGCGGTATCATTAAAACGAATGCTCCCCTTGCCGGAGTCTCTGGCCGGGAAAGCCACTGCTTCAATCTCCAGCACTGAACCGAGGAATCCGGAAACGCCCAACCCAAAGATTTTGCCAACTTCAAATGTATCGGAGGCCTTCACCGCAACATAAGGCGATAGGCGGGAAGCCTGAATCACTTCACGCACATCATCTTCGGTAATGTGGACCGGCGCTTGATCTTGGCCAAGCGTTTCCACGCCATCAACGCCGCCAGTCAAGCGGAACAGCGCCGTACCGAAAGCATCCGCCAAAATGCCGACTGCCTTACGGCCTTCAATGGTATATTCGCTGATAATGCTGATTACCTGCGGGTCTAAATCGACCTTCAGTTTCGCTGCCGCATTGCGCACAATTTCTTCGATATGGGACGTTGTCAACGGCTCGAAGAATACCTCGGCACAGCGCGAACGCAGCGCCGGGTTAATCTCGGACGGATCAGCTGTCGTGGCGGCAATCAACACAAAGTCAGCCGGTGCACCCTTTTCAAACAAATGCTTGATGTATTTGGGCACATTCGGATCTGCAGGATCATAATAAGACGAATCAAACTGCACCCGCTTATCCTCAAGCACCTTCAACAGCTTGTTCTGGAGCAGCGGATCCAACTCTCCAATTTCATCAATGAACAGCACCCCGCCATGCGCCTCTGTAACCAAACCGAGCTTCGGCTCAGGTACGCCGCCTTCTGCCAAATCCCGGCGCGCTCCCTGATAAATCGGATCATGCACCGAACCAAGCAGCGGGTTAGTCACTTCACGCGGATCCCACCGGATTGTTGAACCATCCACTTCTACAAAAGGCGCATTCTCTTTAAAAGGCGTAAACTGAAGGCACCGGGCTGCTTCCAAAGCCAGACGGGCTACGGTCGTCTTGCCTACTCCGGGTGGCCCATATAAGATAACGTGCTGCGGGAATGGTGAAGCGATCTTGGAAAGCAGCGCCTTCACCGCCCGGTCTTGACCCACAACTTCCTGCACGGAGGCAGGTCGGATGGTCTCAACCACCGATCTGGCCAGATGCTTCTCTTCCAGAGCCTCAATTTCGACGTAACGCTTTAATGTCTGGGGGTTTTCTGGTCCCGAAAGATCTTTCAGCACCTGGGCTTTGACATCACGCACATATTCTTCATGCCGTTGCTGCATACGCTCAGCTGTTTTGCGCTCAATTTTCTCCTCAACAGTCCGGCGTGCGATTAAATCGGCAATTTCTTCCTCGATTTCGTTCATCGCGGCTGGCAAGTCTTTATGCGAGGGGATCTCATCAATAGTAGGATCCTCAAATACAAGGCGCTGTAATGCCAAAACGCGTTCTTCCAATACGTCCGAACGCATCAGGTTCAGGGCCTCCAGCTTACCGGCTTTTAAGACCAGCTTGTCAGTGCCATAAATATTCGCCAGCAGGGCATAGAGTGCCGCCACCTGCCGACGCAATTGATCATCTTCATCACGCAATCGATCGCTCAGGGCGTTGTCTGATCTAATTTCGCGCATGATCCCCTTCATCGCATAATTCCTCCCGCTGCTACGTAATAAGCTAAGTTTCATTCAAGATCACAAAGTCACGACTGCGGGTAACCCGAACGCACCGGATCGGTTGCACGAAAACCCGGAAGTCGTGACGCTGAGTAAATGCTGCCAATCTTATTCTTCGACGATTCTAACCGTGATGGTCGCGGTAACTCCCGGGTAAAGATGCAGATTTACAGGATAGTTTCCGAGAGCCTTGATGTTTTCGGAAATTTCCAGTTTGCGCTTGTCGACTTCCATCCCGCTATACTTTTGAATGGCCTCGGCAATGTCTTTGGCGGTAATGGAACCGAACAGCCGGCCGCCTTCACCTGATTTGACCTTGATGGCTACCTGCATCTCATTAATTGTGGCGGCAATCTGCCTGGCTTCAGCCTCTTCCTGATCCTTACGCTCCTGCTCTAGCTTTTTCTCGAACTCCAGTTTCTTAACATTGACCTGGTTAGCCTCGATGGCTAATCCGCGGGGTAGCAAGAAATTGCGGGCGTACCCATCCGAAACCTCTTTAGTAGTGCCTTTTTTCCCCAAAGCTTTGACATCCTGAACAAGAATTACTTTCATCTGCCCAACCCCCTATTTGCAGAAGGCTCGCCCCGCTCTTTATCTTCCAGATAAGTCCTTAAGGCCGAAAAGTCCCCATACCACTCTTCGATCTCGTGGGGTTCGGCAATATTACCAGATAGTTTTTCAGCAAGCCTTGTATCCATTTTGGAAAATGAGATCCCGATCCGGCGGCCTAATAAATACGAAGTCATAATAATACCGGCCAAAGCGTCTCGAATGAGCTCCTGACTCCCCTTGAGCATCGCCCGGCAAAGGGTGGCTACGCCGCCGATCAACTCGGTTTTCAGCCATTCGATTGTGCGTATGTTACGGGCAATATCGATTTCTCCCGCTGGCTGAGTCACAAACACACCTCCCGGGCGTATAGGGATATTGCGTTATACTATTCGTCGAAAGTTCTACGGATTCCTCTCAAAAAGCAGCCCGACATTAAATGCCTGCCGTGCCAATCCTCTGCAAAAGAAAGCCACGTATCGGAAAATCGCCGCAAAATAAAACCGGGCCAAACGGCCCGGCTCGGTTCCATACTACTCGGTTGAATATGGTAGCAAGGCAACCTGTCTGGCCCTCTTGATGGCCAGTGTGACCTGTCTTTGATGCCCCGCGCAGTTACCAGAAATACGACGTGGCAGAATCTTACCGCGTTCCGTCAGAAAACGGCGCAGTTTTCCGATCTCCTTATAGTCGATATGCTGGACTTTATCAACACAAAAAGCGCAAATGCGTTTTTTGGCTTTTCTTCTGTCCTTTCTTCCGACCAAAAAGGTTCACTCCCTTCTAACACCATTTAAGAATGGAAACCGTTATTAAAACGGTAAATCATCAAGGCTCATGCTGCCAAGATCGTCTTCATCGCGACCTTGATCGCCATCATCCGAAACATGTTCCTGTCCCCCGCCGGAACGATCATCCCCGCGTCCCTTATCCAGGAATCGGATGTTATCGGCCACGACTTCCGCCACTTTCCGCTTCTGTCCTTCCTGGGTCTCATAGGAACGAATTTGGAGCCGCCCTTCCAGAGCGACCAGACGTCCTTTGCCGAGATACTGCCCGCATAATTCGGCCAGCTTGCGCCAGACAACGATATCAATAAAGTCGGTCTGCCGTTCGCCTTGTTGATTTGTATAACTGCGGTCGACTGCCAACGTGAAATTGGCTACCGGAACACCATTAGGCGTATAACGCAGTTCGGGATCCCGGGTTAGTCTTCCGACCAGGACTATGCGGTTTAACATGTCGGATCACCTCGATTACTCTTCTCTTAAGACTATCAGATAACGAAGGATCTCTTCGTCAATCCGCAAAAGCCGTTCCAGCTCTTGACAGACCGAACTCGGAGATTGGAACAAGGTGAGCACATAGTAACCTTCTGTGATACGATCAATGTCGTATGCCAGACGGCGTTTACCCCACTTCTCCACTTTCTCGATTTCGCCGCCATTTGTGGTTATGATGTCGCTGTATTTAGCGATCGCCGCCTCAATGGCTTCTTCTTCGAGTGACGGAGCAATGATAAACATCACCTCGTATTTTTTCATCCAAGGCACCTCCTCCCTGTGGACTATCGGCCCCGCCGCTTGGACGGAGCAGGGAAGTCATCCATTATTATAGCATCTTGGCCTAAATGAATCAACTTTTTGTGTGAGCCTGCTGCAAAACCGTCTTGATACCCTTTTCAAATTTAACGCGCGGCAGCATCACCACGCGGCCGCACTGCAGGCACTTGATGCGGAAATCCATTCCCACCCGCATAATTTCCCAGTCGGTACCTCCGCAAGGATGCTCCTTCCGCATTCGGACCACATCACCCACTTGCAGCTTCATCGGCATCCCAATAGCACTCCTTCAACGCGGCTGAAATCAATCCGCTAATCAATCTTCCGAAATTCGGAGGTGCGCAACTCTTGCTGCGGCACTGCCGGATAAATGCCATGCGCGATTAATTCCTTCCAGACCGCCCCGCGCAGTTCGCGCTCAACCGCCCATTGCTGACCGGGGTCAGTCTTGGCAATCAACAGGTACGACACTCCGGTATGATCCACTCGGGATACGCCCAGCAAACTTGGGCCTTCCTGAACTTCATCGTGCTCTGCGGCAAACCTCTGGAACAGATTGCGCAATACACTTTCCACTTCCGTGCCGTCGGTGTCAATTGGGACGGTGACCTCGAAAAGCACGCGCATACGTGAACCCATATGATTAGTGACTTGACTAATCTGGCCATTGGGGACAATATGCAGCTGTCCCCCAAAATCGCGTATTTTGGTGACGCGCAACGTCATCTCTTCTACAGTCCCCGATACTCCGGACAAGGTCACATAATCTCCAACCGCGAATTGATCTTCGAATAACAGAAAAAAACCGGTAATGATATCACGCACAAGGCTCTGAGCCCCAAAACCGATTGCCACGCCGCCAATTCCTGCCGCCGCCAGCAGGGAGGCAATTGGTACACCCAGCTTGTTAAGAATCGTTAACCCGGCAATCAGATAAACAAGGTAGCGCATAACGCTCTTCAGCAATGGTACCAATGTCTTGGCGCGTCTATCAGAAATGTAACGCTTATCTTCCCGGAGCAGGTACGCTTCCAAACGTGCATTGACGATCCGCAATACCAGCGCGGAGGCAATAATGATTAGCGCAATGATCAGCGCTGCGCTAATCATTGATTTTAGGTTTTCCGCGCTCAGCAATTGCTTATATGAGCTAATTCCACTTTCCAATGCGGACAGCATACTAATCCCCCGTTTCCACTTTTTTTAACTTCGTCGCCCACTTCGACAGTCCTCTAACAAATTTCACCTGAGCGTCCAAAGAAAAGGGCTTGCCCAGATTGAAGGAACGAAGGCTTCAGAAGACGAATTCATAATCAAGCCTTTTTGGGCTTGCGGAGGTGAATGGCATTGCACGAAAGAATTCTGGTAGTCGACGACGAACAGGGCATACAAGGGTTTGTCGAAACGAATCTTGTCCGGGCCGGTTTTGAAGTGATTCAGGCTCTGAACGGAAAAACCGCCTTGCAGGAAGTCGCGGCCGGCAATATTGATTGTATTTTGCTTGATTTGGGCCTTCCCGATTCAGACGGTTTTGATATTTGCCGAGAGGTGCGCAAAAATCACACCATCCCGATTATCATACTCACCGCCAGAGGCGACGATATTGATAAAATTCTCGGCCTGGAACTGGGCGCAGATGATTATATTGTCAAGCCTTTTAATCCTCGCGAGCTGGTGGCCCGCATCAAGGCGGTTTTACGCCGCGTTGGCACGCCGCCCCCGGCCCCGGCCGACTCGGAGCAACAGAATTCGCGCCATATTAAGTTATTCGATTTAACCATCGATTTAGACCGCCATGAAGTGCGTCGCGGCGAGCGGCAAATTGATTTGACTCCGAAAGAATACGATTTGCTTTCATTCCTGGCGGATCATCCCGGCTATGCATTTACGCGGGAAAAGCTGCTACAGGAAGTCTGGGGTTATGATTTTTTTGGCGACGATCGCACCGTAGATGTGCATATTCGCCGGTTGCGCGAAAAGCTTGAAGATGATCCAAATACTCCCTTCTTCATTATTACCGTATGGGGTGTCGGCTATAAATTCCGGGAGCAAAACACATGAAAACAATCCGCCTGCGGCTGGCAGTAGTATTTATGACCGTCGTACTGTTTGCCCTTGGCATTATTCTGGTACTGCATTACTTGTGGTTGACACGCTATCTAATTGATGATAAGGCGGCTCAGCTGGAAGATCAGCTAGCGGCGATCTCCCAATTCTCAGAGGTCTTTGTGCAGACTCCTGAGAATTTGCCGGTGGTGGCCAATAGTTTGCTACAGCAATTTGCCGCATTTGTCAGCGGTGATTTGGCCATTTTCGATTCGCTGGGATCTTTGGTTGCGTCCGATAGCGACTATGAACGCATTTTTGGGCATATCAGCGACCCTGATGATACTGGCTCCGCTGGCCCCTCTGAACTCGGCCGCCCGGCCGCTGGTCAGTTTCAGCGCGCCATTATCCAAGCCGAAGGCTCGCGGTGGCTGGTCGTTACCTCCGCCATCGGTAGTCAACCGTTGGGCTACGTTACGCAAGCCTTTTCATTGGCAGAGACGGATCGCTCCCTGGCAGCCACGCAATTGCGGCTTGTATATTCTATTCTTCTGGCATTGGCCGGTGCCGGCATTATCAGTTTAGTTCTGTCCAGCACGCTGACAAAGCCGCTGCTACAGATGCGCGATACGGCCCTTGCTTTGGCAAAAGGGGATCTTTCCAAGCGCCTTTCTTCGACCCGCCAGGACGAAGTCGGCGAACTCTCGCGCGGCATCGACCATATGGCGGACGAGATTCAGCGCATGCTCATTTCTTCGGAAGAAAATCGCAGGCGTTTATCAGCCATTTTGTCCAGCCTCTCCGAAGGGCTCCTCGCCATCGACGGTCAGGGCATCATCCGTTTGGCCAATCCGGCAGCGGCGCGCCTATTTAATGAGCAGAGCAACAGGCTGGTCGGGCGCACAGCCGACGGCCTGCTTCCGATGGGCCGCATGGAGTCGATTATCTCCGCCGCCCTGAACGCCGGTGGATTGTATGCCCACGAATTGGAGTGGCCTTTCCGGCCTGACACTGCCATTCGCATCACTTGCGTCCCCTGGGAAGTCGAAGGCGGCCAAGGTCTGATCATTACTCTGCGTAATGTGACCGATTTGCGCAAGTTGGAGGAAAAACGCCAGGAATATATTTCCCGGCTTTCTCATGAGTTGCGTACTCCGCTCACGATTATCAAAGGGTACCTAATTACATTGCTCGACACGCCTCCGGAAGAGCTTCCTGCTGAGACGGGTACCTTGCAGACGCTGGATCGCGAAACGGACCGCCTTACCCGCATGGTTGAGGAGCTCTTGGAAGCTTCCCGGCAGCGCAGTGCAGTGTTAAGCTTAAACATCAGCCCCGGCCGACTGGATGAGGTTATTCGGGAAAGTATGGAGGGTCTTGCGAATCATGCCGCCAGGCAGCAGATCAAGCTGCATGTTTCTTTGCCGGCCGCGATGCCCTTAATTCCGATCAGCCGTGATCATATAAAGCAAGTCATGCTGAATCTGCTTGACAACGCGATTAAATATAACGACCCCGGAGGAAACGTCTTTGTTACCGCAGAAGTTAATCCCGACAATTTGGCGGTGACCGTCCGGGACGATGGCCATGGCATCGCCAGTGAGCATCTGCCCTTTATCTTTGGCAGGTATTACCGCGCATCAGATCAAGACAAGAGCGGTTCGGGGCTTGGGCTGGCAATTGTCAAAGAGATTATTGAGGCGCATGGCGGTGAAATTGACCTTGCCAGCGGGTCGGAAGGAAGCACCATCCGTTTTATGCTGCCGCGTTGATGAACCCGGCGCTGGTCGGTCGGGCCAATCGCCTCGGCGCTGCCGCGCTAATTGTTTTAAACGTTTCGTAACATTCATGTAAACAGAGGTTCGCAACTTTATGGCATGATTAAACCAGAGGGGGGATCCGCATGACCTGCAAGAGCAACCTCAACCGTACCCGCAGGAGCCCAATGGCCGGCCTGAGGCACGCGCAGATAGTCGTCGTCATGATCCTGATCTTGGGGCTGGCTTCGGTGATCTTTTCACAGGAATCTCTGGCCAATCGGGCGGTCATGGGGGAGATCCGTGCTGTATCAAATGTGAAAGTGGACGGACAATTGTCTGAATGGCGCGGTTTTTCTCAGATTAATATCAACAGTGCCGCTCAATGCATTTCCGGCGCCAACCGCTGGAAGGGATCGGCCGATCTTTCCGGACGTATTATGCTGGCTTATAGTGCCAGTCATCTATATATCGCCGGCGAAATCCGCGATGATAAATTGGTTAATGATCAGAAAGGCATTCTCATGTGGAATGGCGATTGTGTCCAAGTCTTTATCGATACGGATTTGGACGGCGACTATGATACGACAGTCTATAACGCCGATGATTTCAGTTTTGGCATTTCTCCGGGTACGGACGGCAAAGCGCCCGAATGGACGATCTGGCAGCCTGCCGGCAAACAGATCGGGACCATTCTCGGAACCTCGCTCGGATTGGTCCGTACCTCAGAAGGTTATAATTTTGAGCTTGCCATCCCCTTGGAGCACATTGGCCTGCGTCCAACCCCTGGCAAGTCATTTGGGATGGGGATCATCCTGATTGATTCTGACGAACCCGGTGTCGTCAAAAGCCAGTTGGCGAATGTCCCAGCCAATGCCTGGCGGGATCCGACGCTATTTGCCAAAGTGACCTTTCGCTAAATCAGCGCCGCGTCCGCACTCACACGCGCGCTCTCCGGGAAGCATGATTGCGCAAATCAGGGCCATCGCGATCGCAACCGGAAACAGCAGAAAAGCCCTGTGATACGCTCCTTGCGAGAAAACCCTCACTCCATCAACGACTTTGCCCTGCCAACCGGCATCAAGCATCCTGCCGACTGCAGCATTCATCAGCGCTCCACCAAGGAATCCGCCGGTATTGACCACGCTGATGGCGGTGCCGGAATACCTGACGTCGTTTCTCTCTTTAACCGCCGCGAATGTCAACACAAAGACAATCGCACTCAGACCAATCAAGAACAGCAATATGGGCAACAGCCACCTGGGCAGGAGCGCTCCGTCTGCGGCGGGTGTAATTAAGAGTGTCCATAAGATCCCCTGGACGATGACTCCGCCGACGACGATTGGCTTTTTGCGTTTACATTGGTCGGACAGCCAACCCCAAAAAAGTGATCCCAGTGCAATACCGAGTGAAACCATCAAGGTGTAACTGGAGGCAACCCCCTTGGGTAGCTGATACACTTGCATCAGGTATGAGATCCCCCATAATCCATTGAATGAGAATGTGGCCGAGCTGGCTCCCAGATAAATCAGAAAGCACAACCAGGTCAGCCGGTTGCGGAAGATCATCTTCAGCGCGCTCCACAGTTCCGGAAGGGCAAGGCCGTTTTGGCCGGCCTGCTCTGTAACGGCCGGGAAACCGAGATCCTGCGGATAATCGCGCACGACCAAATAAACCAAAACCGCCACCACAAGGCTGATCACACTGAGGACGATAAAAGAGCCGCGCCAACCAGTGTATAATACTAGCATCGCCAGCGGAGTGGCAGCTGTCATCGCGCCAAAATTGCCGGTAATGGAAGTACAGCCTGTCATGGTGGCGAAGCGCCCGGTCGGAAACCAAAGTGTCAGGAAACGTAGCACGCCAACATAGATGACAGCGGTGCCAATCCCAACCAGTGCCCGGGAAACAGAAATCAGGGCCAGACTGCCGGAAAAGGCTGTCAGGGCAGCTCCGATGGCTGCCACCGCCATGCCTGCAAAGGCGGTGCGGCGTGCCCCGATCGAATCACATAGAATGCCGCTCGGAATTTGCATAAGGGCATAGAAATAAAAGTAAATCGAAGCCAAATTGCCCAGCGCTGTTCCGCTGAGGCCCAGACCTTTCGGTGGGGTCGCCGCGAGGTTATCTGCTACTGCGGCGATATGATATCTGTGGACGAAAACGACAAAAAAGGCGGCCGCCAGTACTGCCCAGCCGCCCCATTGATATCTCCTGAACGAACGCGCACGCTCTTTCACCCGATTACCTCCACTCGCTTGCTGCCTCTATTACCGTTTTAAATCATATTCCATAACTATTGTATGGCCCACTTCCGGCGGGTCCATTTCGAAATGCCTGAAGCCAAGCGTGAAGAATGCTTGAAACAGCGCTTGGTCCTCCGGACAGTTGCAGACTAAAGAACTTCTTCCTGACTTTTGCGCCAGATGTTTCCCAAGCTTCACCAATCGGTTAAGACTTGCCCCTTCTAACCCATTGGTCAGCAACGGCAAGAATTGATAATAGGCCTGCTCATGATGATCGACCTGAAAAATGGCAAGTTCACCGGTTGTGGGAAACAGATAAGCTGCCTGTTCGGCGATCCAGCGTTGCATCTGCGCCCGGTCGTACTGCCAGAATACCCAGGCATGCGAAATAAAACCACCAGCCTTTTGCAGCCATGGCGAAGCGGCAATCTGTGACCATAATGCATCATCGAGATCAGTCATGGTCATCAAACGAAATTCTTCCTCCGGAGGTACGGCCTGCGCAACAGCAAACGCCTCTCCCTCCCCAGTAGCAAAGCTCAATTCAAACTGCACAAAGCGTTGTATTTCGCGAAATCCATACTTATGCAGAATATGAATGCTTTCTGAGTTACCGTAATATGTAGCGAGTCGAAGCGAACGTAGATTCCGGGCGCGCGCTTTTTCAATAAAATAGCTGGTCAGTTTTTGAGCGTAACCTTGCCCTTTATATTCGGTGTTTCCGCGCAAACCTTCCAGCCAGCCGTCCTGGCCATTCAAGATGGTCAGTTTGCCCAGCGTGGCAATGTGGCTGGCGCGTGCGGGGCGGCCATTGGGTACGCCGAGGCCGGTGTGCTCATCCGGGCCGTCATCCATAACCTCAACGACGCAGAACTCCCCTTCCGGATCCCTAATCCAGTCGGAAACCACATGGGGAATATAGTCTCCCCCGTCCCAAATCTCGGCGCATAATTCCTGGATGCGCGGAATATCTCCTAATTCAGCTTTGCGTATCGTGTCCTGCATATCTGCTCTCGTTCTCCTTCTTGATAGCGCGTGCTTTGCTTTGGATCGATCTATTTCATGCGTAACTTTCGCTGATCTATGGCAAACTCCTTTTGAGAGGAACGCGGGAGGAACTTTGGGGACGGTTCTAAAAGTTCATTATGGGATTTTATGGTAAATTGAACTTTTAGAACCGTCCCCAAAGTTCCAAAGCTCGCCAAAGGAGTGTTTTGCCTTGAAACGGTCTTATGTGATCATAGTATTGATGGTAGCTCTCGCGGCGGCTGCGCTCCTGTGGCTGAGGGAAAACCCGGATGCCAATGCTAATGCGTTTCAACGCCAGTTTAAAAAAGAACTGGCTGCTCTTTACCCGTATTCCAAAGTGCAGGGCAATGATCTATCAAGCCTGGAATGCGACTTGGGCAATGGCCTGATGCTCCTGAACCTGGAGTCGCTCTTTAAAGCATGGCGGCATGATCCCAAATTGCGTGATAATTTGGTAACGCATTATCTGACAGTCCTCTCCAAATCACAAAATATCGGGCAGTACAAACTGGTGGCGGCCCGCGTTTTTCCTCAAATCCGGCCAGCCAGTTTTGGCGCGGTATACTCTGGCAGTGATCTTGCCCCTGTTTCAATGGAGCTTTTCGGCAATCTGGCAGTTTTCTATGTCGTAGAATTTCCGGATCGTACTGTTTATTTGACGCATAAGCATTTGTCGGATTGGCGCGTTACACTGCCAACGGTGCATGAAGGTGCGCTTGCCAACCTGCTCAAGCGCACCAGGAAACCGGCCCTCCTGAAGGGATCGCCAGGCTTGTACGCTTACTTGCAGGGCGACGGCTACGACGCCACACGTATTCTCATTGTCGATGAGCTTAAAGAGTCCTGTGGCAATCTGCAGCAGCCTTTCTATTTCGCCGTCCCGCATCGCGACGCGCTTTACATTCTCAATACCGCCGGACTCAATAATATAACAGCGCCTCTCAATAAACTGGAGGCGCTCACGCGGCATCTCTACCGCTCTTCTCATCGTTTTCTGTGCCCGGAGGTCATGGTATATGGCGCTGACGGGTATTTGACGCTAGAGGATTATCGCGCCCAGCACTAAGACCGCTTTCCTCTTTCCTTGTTCCAGGCGGGATTCCCATATTTCTCAAGCATCAATTGCTCTGCGAGTAGACGCTCATTTTCCGTGAGGCTCCCGCGCTGCAAATCCAGGCCCAGCGTTTGCGCAAAGCCGGCAATCATAGCGTCAATGACAGTAGCAGGTTCGATTTGGGGCGGTTGTTCCTGTTGCTGTTGCTGTTGCTGTGCCAGTTCCTCTGACGATCGCTCTGCCATGGCCAGGGCTTCTCTGATGCCGGTCGCCCGGCCCTCAAAAATACGCCGGCTTCTTTCGCGGACTTCTTCCCGCTCAAAACGAAGCAAAGCAAAAAGCTCCCGAGACTGCGTTTCCAGCAGAATCGACCCATGCTGCAACAGTGCCTCATCCCGTCGGACTTGCGCACTACCGATGATTTTCTTGCCACCAACGGTAATTTCATACCAGGAGGGCGAATCAAAACAAGCGGCTGAACCCCGCAGCCGTTCGGCAATGTCGCCGTCCGCCACACCCTCCACCGGCTTGTGACTGCGCACTTCCAACCCCAGGAGTTCCAATCCGCGCGCCAAGCCGCCGCTAATCCATTGATAAGAAGCCAGCACAGTGCCTGCAGCCCCATAAGAACGACTTGCCACAATGGCGTAGGTAACTTCTTTATTGTGCAGCACGGCCCGCCCGCCGGTTGGTCTCCGGACCACCGCAACCCCATTGGCCGCGCAGGCCTCTAGATCAATCTCCTTGGCCAGGTCCTGAAAATAGCCTAACGAAAGCGTGGGCACCTGCCAGAAATAAAAACGAACGGTCGGGGGCACTTGCCCCCGACCATGTTCAATCAGAATGGCTTCGTCAACCGCCATGTTCCAGGCGGCTTCCTGGGGACCATCAATCAGCAGCCTCCAG
>ENA-UOOR01002767-UOOR01002767.1-fermentation-metagenome-genome-assembly--contig:-NODE-2767-length-16947-cov-3.959152_pt1 | contig 16947 bp, 14 predicted proteins | sample MGYA00245780_ERZ724029 | MGnify/ENA primary metagenome ERZ724029 (study PRJEB28704, sample SAMN03018315) | fermentation metagenome | biome: anthropogenic terrestrial biome; feature: soil; material... | reverse complement strand
TTTAGTTAAAAATATGGGCGTGATTGTATGTGGGCCTGGCTTAGGAACGAGTGCTTTCGCTACAAAAGTCTTAGTAATGCTTAAAGATATAATTAGTAAAAAGCAAACAATTGTCTTGGATGCCAGCGCACTCGATTTAATTGCTAAAGATCATGAATTATTGCCATTTAATGCTGGACATATTGTCTTAACCCCGCACCAAATGGAGTGGCAAAGACTTAGTCAAATTAGAATCCCGTTTCAAACGGATAGTGCGAATAAAACAGCTTTAAATAAGTTGGATGCAGAAGGGAATATAATGCTTGTCTTAAAATCTAACCATACGCATGTATATGATGAAAAAGGGCAAGTATTTATCAATCCAATTGGTAATCCAGGTATGGCAACTGGAGGAATGGGAGATACTTTAGCAGGAATTATTGGTGGCTTTGTTGCACAATTTGGTCCTAAAATTGACTCGATTCTGGCAGCTGTGTACATTCATTCATTAGCTGGTGATATACTTTATAAAAGTAATTATGTGGTTAGACCAACGGTAATATCTAAAATTTTACCGCGTTTGATGAAAAAATATTCTGGCTTAAATTGACCATAAAAAACACTTCTTGTTGTAAAATACAATTGACTGTACTTTTTTAAGATTTATTGAATTTGTACAAATATAATATTGAATTTTAAAAAAGAGACTGACTTAGAAAGAGACTGACTTAGTATGAAAAAAAATCTTTTAAAATGCGTGACTTTTGTTTTTATAATTTTGATATGCATAATTAGCCTGGTCAAATTGTCTATTCCAAAAGAAAACAATAGTGAATCTGAAGGTGCTAAAACTTCTTCAGTAAAGAAAAGTAATCCAGTGTCTTTTAGACCTTACAAAGATCCTGATGACATTGCATCTGAGGGAAGCTGGAACGAAAAAAGCGAAAGCAAAGCTTATCCTAAAATTAATAATAAAGAAAAAGATTTATCACTTAGGGTTTCTTTAAAGGGTAACCGGGTTTATTTATTGAAGAATAAAGAAGTCGTTTACACAATGCTCTCAACGGCTGGTATATTTAAAGGCGGTAAGTCAATGACTCCAATCGGAACTTTTAAAATTCGAAGCAATCGTGGTGAGACCTTCTTTAATAAAAAATTGAATGAAGGTGCCCATAATTGGACAAGTTGGGATCCAACTAATGTGTATCTTTTCCATTCAGTACCGACAAAAGAAAACGGGAAATTTAATATTAAAGAAGCCAATAAATTAGGTAAAGATCAGGGCTCACATGGTTGTATTCGGTTGAGCATTCCTGATTCACATTGGCTAATGAAAAATATTCCGGTTGGGACAAAGGTTGTAATCAAAAATGATTAATATTTAGTCTATTGGCTAAGTTGCTTTTTCCTGCTATAATCAAGTTTTGAAAGAATTAGAAGTAGTAATAAATTTTTTCTAATAAGCGAATCTGTGTTGGTGTAAGACAGATAGAAATATTTGTGAAAGCGTGTCTAATTAAATAAATCGATAATTTAAGAAGCGGATACTTTGTATCAATTAGAGTGGTACCGCGGGAATAATCTCGTCTCTTTCTACGTGTGTAGGAAGGGACTTTTTTTATGAAATGGGGTAAATAATGGACTTTAAAAATGAAGTAGTTGAATTAATCTCAAGTCAGGTTGACTTGTCAAAAGACAAGATTAACGCATTAATTGAACGTCCTAAGAATGAAAAAATGGGAGATTATGCATTTCCTGCATTTGCATTAGCAAAAACGATGCATAAAAATCCTGCCGAAATTGCTAAAAATATAGCTGCAAATTTAAGTAGCGATGATTTTGCTAGTATCAAAGCTGTTGGTCCTTATGTTAATTTTGCAATTAACCACCAAAAACTTATTTCTTTAACTCTAGCAAATGTTTTATCGCAAAAAGAACACTATGGTGATCAAGAATTGGGTCACGGCAATGTTCCGATTGATATGTCGAGCCCTAATATTGCTAAGCCGATGTCTATGGGACATTTGCGGTCAACTGTAATTGGGAATTCGATTGCTATGACCATGAAAAAGGTTGGTTATAGCCCAATTAAGATTAATTATATTGGTGATTATGGTACTCAATTTGGTAAATTGATTGCAGCCTATAAGCATTGGGGAAATGAAGAAGATGTGAAAAAAGATCCCATTATGAATCTTTTCCATTACTATGTGAAATTCCATAAAGAGGCTGAAAAAGATCCTAAACTCGATGATGAAGGTCGGGCATGGTTTAAGAAACTTGAAAATGAGGATCCTGAAGCGGTTAAACTTTGGAAGTGGTTTAGAAAAGTTTCCCTGGTTGATTTTAAGCGGATATATAAAGAATTAGGTGTAACTTTTGATTCTTACAAAGGTGAAGCTTTCTTTAATGATAAAATGCAGCCAGTTATTGACGAGTTGAAAAAAGATGGCCTCTTGCATGAATCTGAGGGTGCACAAGTTGTAGATATGGGTCCAGATAAGAATCCAGCAATAATTGTTAAGTCTGATGGTACTAGTATCTATTTGACCCGTGATTTAGCCGCAGCAATTTATCGTAAGAAGAAGTACCACTTTGTTAAAATGATTTATGTTGTTGGCAACGAACAGAAGCAGCATTTTGTCGAGCTTAAAAACGTTCTTAAAAAGATGGGCTATGATTGGGCAGATGAAATCTATCATGTTCCGTTTGGTTTGATTACCCAAAATGGGAAGAAATTATCCACTAGAAGGGGCAATGTTGTTTTCCTTGATCAAGTTTTGAAGGATGCAGTATCGCTTGCTAAAAAGCAAATTCAAAAGAAAAATCCCAACTTACCTAATCAAGATCAGGTAGCACATGACGTTGGTGTCGGGGCCGTTATTTTTCATGATCTTAAAAATAATCGGACAGATGATTTTGACTTTAATTTGGAAGAAGTTGTCCGTTTTGAAGGAAACACCGGTCCGTATGTTCAATACACTAATGCTCGTGCACAAAGTGTGTTGAGAAAAGCTAAAACAATGTGCAAGAAACCTGAAAGCCAAAATGTTAAATTGAGCGATGATTGGACTTTTGCGGTAGCCAAAGACTTGGCTGATTTTCCAAGGATTATTGCAAAAGCAAGTGAAGAATTTGAACCATCTGTTATCGCTAAGTATGCTTTAGACTTAGCCAAGAAATTTAATAAGTACTATGCAAATATTAAGATTCTAACAGATGATGATCAGATTGGTGACCGGCTTGCATTGGTTCAAGCTACATCAACTGTTTTGACTGAGGCACTTAGGCTTTTAGGCGTAAATGCACCTAAAGAAATGTAATTCGGTAAATGAAAAATATAAATAGCGCTTACATCAAATGAAAGATTGTTCATAAGTTAATTAATACGGTACAATATAATTGTAAGTTTTTATAGGAGGTATTTCGAATGGCTTATTTTGACAACGGCAACGAAATTTTTAAAGATGCTCGTAAGAACCATTATGCTGTTGGTGCATATAACACTAATAACTTGGAATGGACACGTGCTATTTTAAAGGCTGCACAAGAAACTAAGACACCATTACTGATTCAAGTATCAATGGGTGCTTCTAAGTACATGGGTGGTTATAAGTTTGTTAAGGACATGGTTGCAGACCAAATGGATTCTATGGGTATTACAGTCCCAGTTATCCTGAATTTGGACCATGGTGATTATGATGCAGCTGTTGAATGTATTAAAGATGGTTATTCATCAGTTATGTTCGATGGTCACAATCTTCCAACTGATGAGAACTTAGCTAAAACTAAGGAAATCATTAAGATGGCTCATGAACGTGGAATTTCAGTTGAAGCTGAAATTGGTAAGATTGGTGAAAATCAAGGCGCTCAAGGCGGAGAATTGGCTTCTGTTGAAGATGCTAAAACTTTCGTTGCTGCCGGTGTTGACAAGCTTGCTTGTGGTATTGGTAACATTCACGGTGTTTATCCTAAGGGCTGGAAAGGCTTGAACTTTGATCGTTTAAAGGAAATTGCTAATGCAGTTTCTGTTCCATTAGTATTACACGGTGGTTCAGGTATTCCAGAAGACCAAGTTAAGAAATCCATTACCATGGGTATTGCTAAGGTTAATATCAATACTGAATTCCAGCAAGCATTCCAAGCTGCTACTCGTAAGTATATTGAAGATAAGAAAGACTTGGATACAGCTAACAAGGGTTATGACCCACGTAAGTTATTACTTCCAGGTACTGAAGCTATTACTGCAGCTATGAAAGAAATGATTGGTTGGTTGGGTACTCCATCAATTGATCATATTCTTGGATACAAGTAATTAATTCAGATTATTAATAAAAAAGCCCAGGAATCTGGGCTTTTTTCATACTCTAATTTTTTCTTTCGGTAATTTAACCTTAACTTGTTGAAAAGTAAATGGTTTAATAAAAGACATTTTGTAGGCGATTAAAGCTAATTTTTCACCTTTTTTAAAATTTTGATTATAAAGTGGATCCCCAACTATAGGACAACCACTTGCAGATAAATGAACTCTGATCTGGTGAGTCCGTCCTGTCTTTAAAATCAATTTGATAATTGCCGTACCATTTTGGTTTCTATGCAATACTTGATAATGTGTAATGGATTTTAAGCCATCCTTTACCACCATTCGTTTACGTCTATCACTTGGATCTCGGCCAATTGGTAAATCGATAACTCCTTCATTTTCAAGCTTTTGACCATTGCTAACTTTTGCTATGTAATCGCGGTGAAATGTCTTGTTTGTTAACTCCTTGTTTAAAATGGGGACCACTGCCGGATTTTTAGCAACTAATAATAAGCCACTGGTAAGCATATCTAAGCGGTGGACAACAAAAGGACTTTTTCCTAGGTATGTTGTACAATCGTTGAGTGCAGTATCCGTTTCGTGTAAGTTTGGATGCGTTTTTTGTCCGCTAGGTTTATTGATAACGAGTAAATCATTGTTTTCGTAAATAACATCTGGCATCTGTCCACTAGCTGGATATTCATGCTGGTGCGTTTCAATAAAGTTTAATTTGATTGAAATTCTATCATTTGGGTACACCAATTGGTTGAAATAATGGTATTTGTCATTAATTTTGATTTCATGATTGATTCTGAGATAATGGCGCCATTTACGTGGAATTAAAAGTTTACGTAATAAGTCGCTAACCGTTGTTGTTTTCTGATTTTTGGGATAAATAAGTGTAAAATAATAGCTCATAAATATTTCTTAAGTCTTTTTCAAATAAAAAAATACGTTCGTGAATGTGTTACAATTTTAATTGTTTTTAAAAGGAGCAGATTTAATGGAGAATAACCAACCAAAGAAAAACGGTTTAAAAGGTGTATGGCACCGATTTGACAACCGTTTTTACATCGGACGCTGGGTCATTTTAATCTTGCTTAGCATAGCACTTTTGATTTGTTCTTATTATACAATCAAAGTTAAAACTTCAAATATTTCTAATTTGAAGGCATCGTTATCAAAAACTACTGCGATTTATGATTATAAAGGAAATAAAGCAGGATCTCTATATTCACAAAAGGGTTCTTTTGTTGAATATGACAAAATTTCTCCCAATATTACAAATGCGGTTATTTCTACAGAAGATAGAACGTTTTGGAAGAATCCTGGCTTTAGTGTAAAGGGAATGGCTCGTGCCGGTTTGAGTATGGTGATTCATCATGGACAAATTACCGGTGGTGGTTCAACCATAACGCAACAATTAGCCAAAAATTCCTTACTTACCCAGCAACAGACTTTTTCTCGTAAGTTGGAAGAGTTGTTTTTTGCAATTGAAATTACGCACGTTTACTCTAAAAAAGATATTTTGACCATGTACCTAAATAATGGCTATTTTGGTAACGGAGTATGGGGTGTTCAAGATGCAAGCCGCAGATATTTTGGTAAAAATGCAAATGAAGTAACTTTAGGTGAAGGGGCTACTCTTGCCGGCATGCTACGTAGTCCTAGTTATTATAATCCAATTGACCATATGGCCAATGCTTTGCAGCGCCGAAATACTGTTTTAGGTTTGATGGCTGCTAACGGTAAGATTACTAATGGTCAGGCGAAGGCAGCACAAAAACACGGCTTAACTTTAAATAATACTTTTCAAAATAAAAATGGTTACCGTTACCCTTATTTCTTTGATGCAGTTATTAATGAAGCAATCAATCGTTATGGCTTAAAAGAAGAAGACGTAATGAATAAAGGTCTTAAAATTTATACAAGCCTGAATCCGCATTATCAACAACAGCTTCAATCAAAATTTGATCAAGGCAATCTTTTCCCAGCAACTGCAGCGGATGGAACAGAAACACAGGGTGCTAGTGTTGCAATGGATCCTGCAACTGGTGCCGTTCGTGGTATTGTTGGCGGCCGTGGCAAACATGTCTTCCGTGGCTATAACCGTGCAACCCAAATGAAACGGCAACCTGGTTCATCCATCAAACCATTAGCTACTTATGCACCTGCGCTTCAAGCAGGTTATCACTTTGATTCAGAACTTTCTAATAGATTACAAAAGTTTGGTAGAAATGGTTATGAACCACATAACGTTGATAATGGGTATTCTAATAAGATTCCAATGTACCAAGCAATAGCTCAAAGTAAAAATGTGCCGGCAGTGTGGTTACTGGATAAAATTGGTGTTAATAAAGGTGTCCAATCCGTTCGCAATTTTGGTATCAATGTACCTAAGAGCGACCAAAACTTGGCTTTGGCTTTAGGTGGTTTATCGAGCGGTGTTTCGCCGTTACAAATGGCCCGTGCTTATTCTACCTTTGCAAACAAAGGTAATTTGCCCAATAATTCATATTTTATTACTAAAATTACTGATGCTAGTGGAAACGTATTGGCAGAAAACAATAATCCTGGTACACACCGGATTATTTCTACTAATACTGCCAAAGAAATGACTACAATGCTGCTGGGGGTCTTTACGAGCGGTACTGGGCAGGCAGCTCAACCAAGTGGCTACCGTGTAGCTGGCAAGACCGGTTCAACGGAAGTACCTAATTCATATGGTTTTGGTACTAAAGATCAATGGATCGTCGGCTATACGCCTGACGTTGTGCTTGCTACCTGGGTTGGATTTGATCGTACCAACAGGCAACATTACATGCACGGAATTTCTGAGACCGGTATTACGAGACTTTATAAAGCAGAAATGGAAGGTATTCTACCTTATACTGCACAAACGCAATTTAGTGAAAAAGCACCGGGACAAATCATTAGCCAAAACGGTTCAAATTCTGATTGGACCAATGGATTGGGTGATGAAATTCAAAAAGGTATCGGTTCGGCCGGTGAAAAATTTAATGAATGGTATAATAATATTAAAGGCCTTTGGGGCGATTAAATTTAGGAGGATTTATTCTTTATGGTAAATATTTATGACTCAGCTAATCAATTAGCTTCTGACTTACAAAAAACTAACGAATTTAAAGCTTTACAAGAAGCTGTTGCTGGGGTTAAGAACAATAAAGATAGTTTGGCTCTGTTTAAAAAGATGGACAAATTACAAACTAAAATTATTGATGCTCAAAGATCAGGAAAAGATTTAACAAAAGAAGATCAAAAAGATTATAAGGATTTAAATGAGAAGGTTCAAAAAGATGCCGGTATCATTAAACTCCTTAAGGCTGAACAAGGTCTATATAAGACGGTAGACGATGTTCAAAAGACTTTTACAAAGCCAATTAATGATCTCTATGATGATATTAGAAACTGATAATTAACAATGAAATTTATTCATTTTGCTGATGCGCATTTAGATAGTCCGTTTAGAGGGCTATCTTTTTTGCCATCTAAGACTTTTAAACAAATTTATCAAGCAGCTGATGAATCACTTACTAAAATTATTGATTTAGCCTTGGATGAACAGGTAGATTTGGTTTTAATTGCAGGTGATACCTTTGATAATAATAAACCGAGTCCACGTAGCCAATTATTTTTTGCACGAGAGATCAAGCGGTTAACTGACGCTAAAATTCAAGTTGTCATGATTTTTGGTAACCATGATCATATGAATTTAGATGATTTATTAGTTACTCCTAGCCCCTACTTTAAATTGTTGGGTGCAAGTGAGAAGGTTGAAAGTGCTTCTTTTGAAACCAAAAATGGCTTTTCATACGTTGTAAACGGCTTTTCATACTTAAATAATCATATTGTAGATGATAAATTAACTGCTTTTCCAGCTAAGGGCGATAGTTATACTTTTGGACTTATGCATGCTCAAGAAAAGACAACGCAAGCCAGTCAGAATGTTTATGCTCCATTTGACGTAAATGAAATGAAGGACTTGGATTATGATTACTTTGCATTAGGCCATATTCACTTGCGTCAGAGCTTATCTAAGGACCCGTGGATAGTTTACCCGGGGAACATTCAAGGCCGTCACATTAACGAAATGGGGCCTAAGGGATGTTATTTAGGACAAATTGATGAGCAAACGGGACAAACCGCAATCACTTTTAAGGAAACCGGGCCGATCGTATGGCAAGAAATTTCTGTAGAATTAAATAGTTCTGTCACCAAAACAGATTTACAAACAAAGATTTTGGGTAATCTAAGTGATATTAATCAGACTACATACTTTAGTGTTCACCTAGTTGGAGCCCAATATTTAGATGGTGATGAGCGTGAACTTGTTCAAGATAAAGATTTTTGGCAGAGTATTTCAGCTAATCTTAATTTTAATTCCCAATTAGTTGACGTACGTTTTGAAAGTAATAACCGGTTAGAATTGGATCCTAATGATCAGACGTCTTTTGAAAAGGCAAAAAGTGAGGTATTTTCACAGCCTAATTTTATGAAAATAAGTAAGGACTGGTTGAGAAAAGATCCACTGGCAGAAAAACTTGTTTCAGATCCACGTTTTCAGGATGAAGTAAAAGAATTAGCTGAAGTTAAATTAAGTAGTAGGTTGAAAGGAATTAACGATGAAACTGAAGAAAATTAAAATTGTTAATTTCGGCCAATTCTCGAATTTAACTTTTGATTTGCCAAGTAGCAGATTAAATGTCTTTTTTGGTGCTAATGAAGCAGGTAAGAGTACTGTCGTTGCTTTTGTTAAACAAGTTATGTTTGGCTTTTATTTACGATCTAATTCTTCACCTTTCTTTGAGGATTATAGGCCACTAGCGCATGTTAGCCCGATGGGTGGCTCCTTATTTTTTGAAGATACAACAGGCAGCAATTATGAATTGGAACGTTTGTGGGCAAAGGGAGATAAAACCAAGCTTGGTATTTTAACTGTAAAAAAAGATGGACAAATTGTACCCCAAAATTTATTTTTTGATCAGATTAAAAATATTGACGGTGCTTTTTATGCTGACAGTTTTATTTTTAATCAAGAAATGCTGAATCAGGTAAATAGCTTAAATCAAGCGGATTTACTTGAAAGAATTTATTATTTAGGTGCTTCTGATAGCAACAGATTGCTTGATGTGCGCGATGATTTTGCTAAGGATGCTGGCCGCTTGTTTAAGAAAACTGGTAAAAAGCCAGAGCTTAATCAATTATTAAAAGAATTAAAAGATAAGCGTGCAAATTTAGCTGATGTTGAGCTGCAATTTAAGAAATACGAGGAATTTAATTCTGACTTACAGAATAAAGGTGCACAGTTAAAGCAAAAACATGCAGAATTAGTTAAATTACAGAAAAAGCAAAACAAACTAGCAACTTTACAACAAGAATTGCAAAGTTATAAGCAATTAGAAGTGCTTGAGAACAAGAAAAAGCCGATTAATTTTGATAGTAAAAATTATCAACAAGCACAGATGCTTATTGGTCAGATTCAGAATTTACAGAAAAACATCTCTTCATTAGAACAAAAAATTAAACATTTTAGTGAAATAAGTGTCGATGATGCAGATGCTAAAAGGGTAGTTCAAAAAAAATCTGAACTTTTGCAGTGGCAATCAGAATATAAAGCTTGTATGCAAAGAGCAGAACAAATTAAGGATGAAGAAAAGCAACTTTTGGCGATAACACCAGATTTACAGAAAGTCATTAATCTTAATCCAACCCAAATTAATGATTTAAGAGCGGAATATCAAAACTTGCCTAAAGAAACTGCGAATTCAAAAAAAGCCAATAATAATAATTTAGGCAAAATTTTATTATTGACTGGTGGATTGCTTTCTGTTCTAGGATTAACTTTACTGTTTTCATTAGGCGCTCAAGGGTTAATTGCTTTAATTATTGGAATTATTATTTTTTGTGCCGGCTTTTATAAACAAAAAGCGGAACAAAAGCAACGGGAAGTATTTATCAAGCAAATTAATTCCGATAAAGAACGTATGCATAATTTTAAGAAAAAGTATGGTTTAGATCCAGACAACCTTGATTTAACTAACCTTCTTAACCAGTTAAACCAATATAGGTCCAAAGAAACTGCTAAAAATTCTAATGATAAGCAGATGAAAGAAATTAATTCTAATATGTTAGGACTAGCAAGAGTAATTGAGAACCTACTTAATAAATCAATTAATTATAATTTTACTGATTTGCTTAATGCAATTAATGAGATTGAATCTGAATTAGATAAAAAGCGGCAACGAGCTGAGCAAAGAGAAAATTTAAAGAGTAACTTAATTGAAACTAAGCAAAATTTAAAAGAATTAGAATTAAAATTAAATATGATTCTTGCTCAAGCAAATGTTAAGACGATGGATGAATATAATGATTCATATCAAATGTATTTAAATCAAGCTAAGTTGGATACACAGATTGATGCATTAAAAAGCAGTTTAGAAGATCATTTAGATGAGTTGCAGGATTTAAGTAAAAATCCGACTACCGTTAAAGATAGGGAAAAGCAGTTAGACGAAAAAATCTCTTCTGTGGAAGAGACAGTGGATGACTTGCAGAAACGAGTTGCTGAAGTTCAGGTTCAAATGAATAATTTATCCGATTCAACTGCTATGTTTGAAGCTAAACAGGATTTAGCTAATACGGAAACTCAATTTGAAAATGTAAGTAAAGATTATTTGGCCGATCTTTTTACCTCTAAGTGGGTTGGTAGAGCGTTAGATTTAGCTTCTAATGAGCGTTTCCCCAAGATGCTGAAATCTGCTAAAGAATACTTACAACTTTTAACTTCTGGACGTTATACGGACATTCAAATTGATAAGAAGATTACAGTTACTCGTTTTGACGGTAAGAAACGGGCAGTTAAGTATCTCTCACGCGGAACTGCAGAGCAATTATACTTCGCTTTGAAATTGGCCTTTGTTGAACAAGTAAGAAAGCAAATTAATTTGCCAATTTTGATTGATGACTCGTTTGTTAATTTTGATGACAAGCGTGTGGGCTTGATTGACCAACTGCTGAAAAAGATCTCTAAGTATAATCAGGTCTTGATTTTTACGGCTCAAAGTAATTTAGTTGATAAATTACAAGTAAAGCCACTAACTTTTACGAAAGGAAACCAAAATGTTTAAACGTTTACTAGATTATAACAATGGTGAAGAATTAGAAACGGTTGTGTTAATTAAAAATTCTCAGCTTCGTCATACTAAAAACGATAAACTTTATTTAGCTTTAATATTTGGTGATAGTTCTGGTGAGATTAGGGGTAATTATTGGGATGCCAATAATCAGGATGCGGCTACATTTAATACCGGAACGATTGTTGAATTGAATGGTAAACGTGAAGAATATCATGGCCGTCCACAGATAAAAATTTATAGTTTGCGGGTTGTTGGTCCTCAGGAGGGTTATGACTTAAATCAATTTATTAAATCGGCTCCTGAAAAAATCAAAGATATGAAAGAAGAGATTAATAAATATGTCTTTGATATCTTGAATCCGACTTGGAATAGAATAGTCCGGTACTTGCTTAAAAAGTGGGGCAAACGTTTCTTTGATTATCCAGCAGGGAAAAGTAACCACCATGCAGTACGAGGAGGTCTGGCTTACCATACTTTGTCAATGCTCAGGGATGCTAAAGGAATATCTGATAATTATCCGCAGGTTAACCGTTCACTTCTATATGCTGGTTGTATTTTGCACGATATGGGCAAAGTTTTGGAATTAACTGGTCCCGCAGCCACACAATATACGACGGAAGGGAACTTGATCGGTCATTTGGTTTTAATTGATGAACAAATTATGATGGCTGCTCAAAATTTGAAAATTGATACAGAGTCTGAAGATTTGCTTTTATTAAGACACATGGTTTTATCTCATCATGGTAAATATGAATATGGGTCACCTAAGTTACCTGCATTGCTTGAAGCAGAAATATTGCACCGAATTGATGATTTAGATGCCACTGTCTATGCCGTTACGAATGCTTTGCAACATACTAAGCCAGGTACCTTTACCGAGCCATTAATGGGTGAGGATAATAAGCGATATTATCGTCCTAAGAAAGACGAGGCGCTTGATAAATCTAAGCCTTTAGAATAAAAATAATATATAGCATAAAAAAAGAGGGAAGTTTTAAAACTTCTCTCTTTTTTACTTGTAGTAACAGCTTTAGTTAATTGCCCAAATTAGGAGCGGAACCAGACTTAGAATTTGAAACGTATGATGATAATACGTTCTTCAAATCGTTATCTTTAATTGAAACATCTGCACGCTTCAAAACAGTAGCAATAACGCTTCTCATGGTTTGTTGATCTTGAGACATTGACTTGTAAATTTGATCATCAATGGCTGACTTGTGTGAGGCAAATGAACCCTTAGCTGGGTGGTTAATCATCTTAATTACATGATAACCAGATTGTGATTTAACTGGGGTACTAGTAACTTGACCATTCTTAAGCTTAAATGCGGCTTTCTTGAATGCTGGGTCTAAAGTAGTATCGGTTGAATCAAATGCAGGAAGCTTGCCACCTTTATTCTTGGTTGCAGTATCAAGTGAATCTTTCTTAGCCAAGCTACTGAAACTCTTACCATTCTTTAATTGACTAATAATATCTTCAGCAGTAGATTTCTTAGATACTAAGATATGTTGAACGGTTACCTTTGGTTGGTAAGTCTTCCAGGCTTTCTTTTCTTGGCTCTTTGAAACTTTCTTGATATCTTTCAAAGCTGCTTCAGAAAGAAGGGTTGTCTTCAAGTTTTGCTTAAAGCTTGATTGGGTCATGCCATTTTGTTGAAGAACGGCACTAAACTGTGAACCATATTGTTTCTTATAATTGTTAAATTGTTGATTAACTTTTTTATCTGAAACTTTCTTGCCATATTGTTGATCTAATACATGGTTAATGATCATATTAGCCAAAGTAGTTTGACCAGCTTGTGACTTCTTCATTTCATTGTAGTATTGTTCTTGGCTGATTTTACCGCCTTTGTATGAAGCAACGGTTTTACCACCATTAGAACAGGCTGTAGCTGATAATGCGATACCAGCTACAGCGATAACTGCAGCTACTTTTTTAATATATTTCTTCATAAAATAAATTCTCCACATCCTTAATAAACTTAAGTAACTGACAACTAATATAACATAATTTGACTTTTATGTTTTTCAAAACTCAAATTTTCATAGAAAAATCAAACATTCTTTAATTTTTCTTAGTATCATTACCTAGATGTTGATTTAATTGGTCAGATTGCTTTTTCATATTTTTTAAGATCTTATTGCTTCTGGTTTGGTAATGATTAACTTCGTCACCAATATCGCTGACCGCTCTCTGAGCTGTGGGCAGGCTCTCGTTTAATTTATTACTAGAATTTTTAACACTTTGAATGCTGTGCGTGAAATCAGTCGTATCGTGTTTAAAACCATCGTATTCTCGTTTAAGAGGTTTACCCACACGGTTGCCATTTTCATCTTTAAATAATGAAAAAACAAAACCGGCTGCACTTCCCACAACAAGACCTAAAGCAAATTTATTCATCTTTTCTCCTTAGAATTGTTCTCTAATTTTCTCAGCTATTCTCTTGTAATCATCTTCCGTATATTTATCAGCATTGTTACGGGTCTTCATTTTAAGGCCATCCCCCTCAAATCTGGGGATAAAGTGAATGTGTGAATGCATTACAACCTGGTTAGCACTCTTACCATTGTTGGCGGTAATGTTCATCCCCGTAATTTTAGGATCAAATTTTTTAACTGCATTGGCGATTGCAGGTATATATTGTAGGTATCTTCGTGCATCTTCAGCTGTATAATCAAAGAAGTTGGTGATGTGTTTTTTAGGTACCATTAAAGTATGTCCAGGGTTAACTTGGGAAATATCCAAAAAAGCTTTTACATCATCGTTTTCAAAGACGGTGTAGCTTGGAACATCGCCACGAATAATTTTACAGAATAAACAATCTTTTATTAAATCACTCATTATTGTGCCTCGTATTTATGTAACTTTAGTTTCCCATAGTATTCATGCTATCATAGAAAATGTGTAAATTCAGTAGAGAAAGATAGGTAAAATGGCTCTTAAAATTGAACATTTAACTGGCGGCTACACGGGAGTCCCAGTAATTAAAGATATTAACTTAGAAATTAAAACGGGTGAAGCTTTAGGCCTTATTGGCTTAAATGGGGCAGGTAAGTCTACTACCATTAAACATATTTTAGGTTTATTACGTCCACAAAAAGGGAAAATCAGCTTAAATGATGTGGTCTTAACGCAGCAGCCGACAGCGTTTAAACGGCAGGTTGCATATATTCCTGAGACTCCAGTTTTGTATTCAGAATTAACCTTAAAAGAGCACTTAGAACTGACCATGCTTAGTTATGACTTAGATGAAGGTGAAGCATGGCCTCGTGCACATGAATTACTTAAAATGTTCCGGTTGGATGATAAGTTAGACTGGCTGCCGATTCACTTTTCAAAAGGGATGCAACAAAAAGTAATGATCGTGTCTGCTTTTTTGGCTGACACAAGTTTGCTTGTAATCGATGAACCCTTTACTGGTCTTGATCCTTTAGCTGTTGCTAATTTGATTAGTTTGATTAAGGAGGCAACTGCAAAAAATAAAATGGTTTTGATGACTACTCACGTGTTAGCGGAAGCACAACAAGCTGTTTCTGAGTATGCGGTATTGAACAATGGCACGATTGAAATTGTGGGCAGTCTGCAAGAAATTAGGACACATTATGGTTTGAAGCCGACTGATACGTTTGATAAGTTGTACCAAATTTTAAATCAGGAGCAACAAAATGAATGAATTAGCGAAAAAAAGGTTAAGCATAAATTTTAAACAATCGCTAAAATATTTAATGCTGGTTTTCAATGATTTCTTTATCATAGCCTTGATTTTTATGTTTGGTGCACTCATGTTTTGGTACGCACAGAGCATGAAAACAATGCCGGCTAATCTATGGTTTTATAAACCAATAGTGGGAGCAGTTTTGTGGTTGCCATTATTGGCGGGCCACTTAGTAACTTTGGTTAAAAAAGCCGATTTACAATTTCTATTTACCCAAGATGAGCAGATGGATGACTATTTAAAACCAATGTTGGCTTATAGTTTAATATTACCTACAATTCTCTTGTTACTAGTTGCCGGGATTTTATTTCCATTTGCTACGGTTAAAGCTGGCATTAGTCCATTAAATTATGGTTTATCAGTAATTATTGCTTTTTTATTTAAATTTACCCAGTTAGAAATTGAAAAGAAGAATTTGCTTTTTGGCAATAAAATTTCTGATTGGTTGATAAATTTGCTTACTTTATTAGTGCTTTCTTTTGGGATGTACTATCCACTTATAATTATTGTTGGTTTAGGTATAGTACTTAGCATGGTTGGTTACTTTATTGCTAGGAAAAACCAAATGTTTGACTGGCGTTATGCGGTTAATAAAGAACAAGCACGGAAGAACCGGGTTTATGCATTATTCAGTATGTTTACAGATGTTGAAGAAAAGCAGGTTGACATCAAGCGTAGAAAATATCTTGATTTCTTGTTGCCTAAATCTTTAGCTAAAGAAAATCCAAATAAGTTTTTATATCGTAGGTCACTTCTACGTAATCCAGAAAATTTGAACTTGTTTGTGAGGATGACTGTCTTTGCTATCCTTGTTTCTTGGCTTGTACAAAATTGGGCTTGGGCATTAGGCATGTCTGCCCTAATTATCTTCTTAACAGTTTATCAATTATTGCCAATGGTTAATGAATTTGATTCTAATATTATGTACCGGGTTTACCCAATTGTCCGTAAAAATCGTGGGCAAGATTTAGTTAAAGTTTTAACTTCAGGGTTGCTCATACAATGGCTTCTTATCAGTGTTTTCTGGTTACTTCTTTTACCAATTGATTTACACCTACTTGAAGCAATCATACTTTTGTTAGTATTTACATTATTAGTAACATTAATTTACCTACCTTATAAGACTAAGAAGAATTAAAAATGAGATTAAGAAATAAACCATGGGCAATTAAACTTGTTAATGAACATCCGGAAAGTGTATTACAAAATCCGGATCCTGCTAAAAAAATAGACTGGGATAAACGCTTTGCGGACTTTTCACGGCCATTAGAAATTGAAGTAGGTTCTGGAAAGGGAAGATTTGTTACCACCTTAGCTGCACAATATCCAGAAAAAAATTTTGTGGCTATAGAGTTACAAACTACGGCTGCAGGAATTATTTTAAGGACCAAATTAGAAAAGCATTTGAATAATTTGCAAATTTTGCGTGGAAATGCAGCAGATATTAATCGCTTTTTCGCACCTAATAGTACCAATATTATTTATTTGAATTTTAGTGATCCGTGGCCTAAAACCCGTCATGAGAAGCGTCGACTCACTTATAAAGCATTTTTAAGTAAGTACCAGGAAGTGCTTACCCCAAACGGACATATTGAATTTAAGACAGATAATTCAGGTTTGTTTGCTTATTCAGTTAAGAGTATGAATAACTTTGGTATGCATTTTGATTTTGTGTCGGTTGATTTGCATCATGAAAAAGTGAAGATTAAACAGAAAAATATTGAAACTGAATATGAGCAAAAATTTGCGGAAGAGAAAAAAACGGAAAAAGAAGAGAACCCTGAGAAATCAGT
>ENA-UOOR01002766-UOOR01002766.1-fermentation-metagenome-genome-assembly--contig:-NODE-2766-length-16960-cov-3.404791_pt1 | contig 16960 bp, 19 predicted proteins | sample MGYA00245780_ERZ724029 | MGnify/ENA primary metagenome ERZ724029 (study PRJEB28704, sample SAMN03018315) | fermentation metagenome | biome: anthropogenic terrestrial biome; feature: soil; material... | reverse complement strand
TCACGAGAAACGTGCGTAAGACGGAATGGTTTTGCTACTTTTTCAATCTCGCCGAAAGAGTATATATCTTCGGATTGCGGGATGTTTTCGTAAGGTTCGGTTGCAGTCAAAATATTGGTTGTAGTGTTCTCCTCAACCGGGGCAATGGCCCTTTGGACAAGGGTATCATCGGTAAGTCGGATCAGAATTCCATATTCCTTATCCGGCTCTAGCGCGACTTCTTGATCTAATGTGATCGTGTTTGTCGTCGCTGATGCAACCCGCCCACCAATTCCCCACTGCGGAACATCATGCTGGAGTAGAACAACATCCCCAACCTGGCAGGCTATTGCGTCGATATCTGCTTCCCAGCTCACGATCCTGGTCAAGTATTTGTTGAGCCGGAGCTGGTATTTACCGGCTCGGTATGCTTGATCTAGTGTCATGGCATAATCAACCGTTACCTGCGTCGGGTTGCCGATTGCGGTTGCTTCGTCGTAATCGTCGCCGTAGACGACAATATAGTCCTCTTTGTATTCTTTATCAATGTTGAAAAAGTGTATTTCTAGGGCATTTGCCCGATCGGCTTGGCCGAGGAATTCCTCCTTAAAGCTGTCCAAGGCGGTATTGGCGACGGTAAACATCTGTACCGGTTGGCTCGGCGCGTCGCAAGTACAAGAATATCTGGTTCCGCGCATCAGAACCTTTCCGCGCCCAGCAGCTTCGGGTGACTTGAGAGCGTCCCACATTTGTGAAGTGTTGAAGATTACGCCATTGAAATACAACTCGCGCTCGTCACAAAACGCTGCCCAGTCTAGGAATGATTGGTAGTCAATACGGCTGGCGGGTACGCGCTCGACCACGAATTCAAGCTGTTCTGTTTTGGTGTTTTTAAGCTGCTTGCAGCGGTGGATCAGATCATAGCACGCCCAGGCCGGATTGTCGGCTCGCTGCTGCTCGTATTGCGCGGTATAGGGATTCCAGACCCAGACACATGTTCTTTCCTGGGTGTAGGCCACGCGCAAGGAGCCGGAGAGCTGATCGGTGGCCATGGCTTTGATCGCGAGCAGGGATTTGCCGGGACGGGTGAAATCGTCGTAGATGATATGGGTCAGGGTGCTCCAAAGGGTCATATTGGTTCGCTTGTCGCCCATTCCCTCCATGATTGCGCGGCATCTAACCTCGTATTTACCTACGTCCTGGCTGTCCATCCGGGTCACGTAACTGAATGGACTATTCTTTTTCTTGTCGATTTCGATATACCCTGACTCTATTTGGTAGGTCTCCGGAGGAACATCTACATCTACGGTGACTAAAGCTGTTTTTTGAGTGGCGCCGGACGCAAGTGACACCACCCTGGCAGATGTCGAGCGGCTACCGTGTATCAGCTTTATAAGCGTTCCCTGGACTACCCTGTCCGGGGCTCCCCAGGGTACCGACGGCACAGCTATAGTAAGCACGTTCCCCGAAATGTCAGAAACGGTCCACGCACTGGTTGTTGTGTTGCTTGTCCAAGGCAACCATTCTCCGTCGGAACACCTGTATTCGATATACAGCCTCACCCATTCTTTCTGTAGTTTCCCTTTGTCGTTCCGATAGTACAGCCCTGCTGGAAAAGCAAAGGTCAGCTCGAGCCCCGCCCCTGCGTTACCGATGGTTTGCCGGACGACCCAGTCGGCTTGATCTTTAAGTTCAACATTTACCGGTGTTTCCTCCCAGGTGTCGTCAAACCCGGGGATGACGGTCTGATCGTTGGTGCCGTACCGTTTGTCAATCGTAATGCCCGGAATATTCTCGACCGGTTGATCGTTGACCGCGATGTCGGTGATGGCGTCAATTTCCTCACCTCCGGACGTGAGCAGGTTTAGATAGTTCTTCTCGCCATTAGTGGTGACTCGCTGGCTCAATATTTGGATGGGTGCCATAACTCCCATGCGGACCTTGCCAAAAGTGATCGGGACGGCATTGCCCTCAATGGTGATTGGTCCACGCTGACTCCAGTTATATGTCTGTTTTAGATCCTCCTCTTTGGCGGGCGGAAATGCTTTGTTGATCAGCCAGCCTCCTGCCGCCCAGGTTGCAGAGGCGGCGATATACGATCCCCATCCCCAACCGGCGGCACCGATAAAACCAGACCCCCAGAAAGCGCCCCCGGCGGCCACGGAACCAACGCCCATAGTGGTGATAGCAAGGGCGAACATGGCGATAGCGCGGCCAATGTCCTTGCCGGTGTCTCCGCTACCTGCAATTACCGGACAGACAGCCAGAAAGTCGCCCTCGACCGGAATAAGGGACTGGTGTTCTTCGTCGGGAACGATCTGCCCGTTCTGGGAGATGACGATTTCCTCATGGCCCATCATCTCGGGTTGAACATAGGCGGAAACAGATTGCCCAGGAATATGGTCGACTTGTTTTATTTCGCGATCGGTGTTAAACGGGTTTTTGAGAATGACAAGGGTAATCATGTTTTCACCTCGTTTTTGGGTATTAAAAAACCGCCGATTTGGCGGTTAGGTTGGCTTTCCTGCTTTATATCGCTTGCCAACATCGTCGTATTCCAAGTTAGCGGCGCTCTCTTTTCCTGCGTTATTATCCCATAGCCAGGGAGATCCACAACAACCACACCCGCCAATTTCAATCCCGTATTTTTGAGTTAGAATGGATAATTCTTTTAAAAATTGGTTTAGTCTATCCATGACGCACCTCCTGTTTAGGAATATAATAACCTTCTGTTCGTTGTCGCCAGTAAGGGTGGTCTAGCCTCTCCACCCTGACCCCGGTCTTTTCGGCTATGTGCAACATCTTTCCGGCTCCGATATATACTCCCACATGGTTCCAGATAAACTTATTAAACCGAAGCACAATCAGACAAGGAGCTTCCGGTTGCTCTAGTCTGGTCCATCGACCGCTTCCCTTTTCGGTCCCCACTGTTTCATTAATCCTGGATGCGTCCTCGCACGAGAGCCAAAACTCCGGTAGCTCAACCCCCTGCCGTCTAAACACTTCCATGGCCAGACCATAGCAATCTAAGCCCGTCGACACATTCCGACCCCTATTCACGAACGGTACTCCAATCAGATCGCTATAATCAAACATATGTCGGCACCCCCGGTATGCCAACCTCACCACCAAAACGGACGGAATTGCCAAGCTCACGGCATCGTTTCAGGGTTTTATTGCACTCCGTCGCCGACCCAGCATAGCCGCACCTAATCCCTTTGAACGGGAAGGGGCAGAAGTTTTTCATGTACTTGTCAGGTGGTACCCTTTGGGTCATGGTGTAGTCCGGTCCAAGAGTGAACGTTGCCCAGTATGCGTCGGTGGTGGTCTTTTTGACCATGAAATATTCTTCGATTTCGGGGGTGGTTAGGTCTAGGTGCTCTGAATGGGCCACTCTCAGGATGACCGTTGCATCCGTTCCTCCGGCGTATTGCTCGATATACTGCTGAACCGTTCGTGTGACATTGGAAACTTTGAGGGTGAGTTTAGGCAGCTCGCCATTCTTGTCCTCCACCACATCGTCCAAGGTAAACGGAAAGGCCACCCATAGCTGTCCTGTCCCGGATGGCCATTCTATATCCTCGGTGTTGTTGACGATTTTGAGCGTCACGCCTTGAAACTGGATTTCTAGAAGAACTAGCCACGCTCCGGTTGAGGCTACTTTATTTTTTTCAAGTTTTGCGACCGCCGATAAATCAAGCATGGCTATGCCTCCTCTAATGTCGCATCGACGGACCAATATCCGGGGCCGGCTTTTTGCGCCCTGAGCGATGTCATGCGAACTGTATAGTTCCTCGATGTTTCTGGATGTGTCCAATTGAGGGTTTGTGATGACCCGCGAATGTCGTTGTCGTAGAAGTCGAAAAGCGTTTCTTTGTCAGTGTTGGGCAGCGACGACCAGCGGAGCGAAAAGGTTCTGCGCACCCTGGTGAAGCGCGCCCTTGATACTGCAGATCCGTTTTCCATCGGGGATCTCAAACCCGGATCTTGTAGTGTTTCATCGAGGGGGTAGTTAGGGAGTTTGATATTTGGAAAATCCATTTAGATCACCTCTTTACGCATGGCCTTTTAGAAAGTCTCCAAAGCCCCCGACATTGTCTGCTGCTGCGCTGTAAATGAGATCGACAATGACTCGCCGCCCGTCAAAGCTGGTTTTGCGCTCCACTTGCTTAATCGGTTGGCCGCCCTGGTTAATCAGGTTGACGGTGACATCTGGGGTACCAAGGCCGCCGTTTGGAACGATCCGGCCAGAGTTGTTTGGGATAAATAGCTCCGGTCCTCGCTCTCCGACGACATATGGTTGTCCGGAAGACACAGGTCCACCTGCGGCTCTGCCAGGGATTGTACCGGGGAAGATGAGGTTCATAAAGCTGGCCCCTAAGTAATTTGCTAAGGATCGAGCAACAGAACGGTAAAAAGAGTTTAGGTAGTCGGCAAGAGATTTCAGCTGGAGGGTAAAAGCGTCAAAGAAGAAATCGGAGAATGATTGCTGCATTGCCTGGGCGGTGTCTTTGGCGAGTTGTTGGGCGTTTTTGCTCCAGTCTCTCGTTGCTTCGAGGGCGTCTTGAAAGCCGGCGGCCCAATTGACGCTAAATGTTGATGTTTGTTTAATTAGGTGTGGCAGAGAATCCGGGTTGTCTTGGATGCCGATTACCCTCTCAAGCTCTTCTAAAAGCGATCCCCTGTATCCAATTTGCTTCAACGCAACATAAAGATCTTGGGCGGCTTTCAGATCAGCTTTTAAACTATCTAAGTAGCGGATTTCTTTGCCGTATTTACCGCTATATTTGCCCTGGATGTCACCGTATATTAAATCCCTAATTGCTTGGTCTCTTTCCACTGTGAACTGTTTAATTGAGTTGATGGCTTGTTGCTTGTCGTCTTCATCAAGCATGAATAGCTCTTTCCACTCGTCCTGCTTCGCGTACCACGGATCGTAAACTAACCCTTTTATCTTTGCTCCGCCCACCAGCCCAGATCCCATTAGGGCATCAAAAAGCTTTTTGTTTAGCTCTTCAGCCGCAGAGGTGCCGCCGCTCAATATCCCATCTTTGAGCATTTGTTGAATTTCTTCTGCCCATTTCTTGTAATACTGTTTCATCGCATCTGCACCGGCGGCATCGGGATCAAAGACGATACTCGAGGCGGCTTTGCCCAGTTCCTCAAAGGCATCGATTGTATCGTACACGACGCCCATCCCTAGTGAGCGCATTAGGCTTTCGACCGCTTCCTGGACCGCATCAATCTGCATCGCGAGGGCGGCCGCAACGGTGGCGAGGAAAATATATGGGTGGTTCATCGCAAACTCGGCGACCGCCCATAACGCTTTGCCGGTTAGCACGATCCCCCTGACAATGGCCGATAGCGCCAAGGTCAGAGGCCCAGCAATCGAAACTATTCCAGCAAACTGGATAATAGTCTTCTTTGTTTCCGGGTCAAGACTCCTAAAGGCATCGATCATATCCCGCGCCCACTTGACCACAGCTAAGGCGTATGGCATTAGCTCCTGCCCGATCTCAACCGACAGATCGGCAAACGATGATTTCAGCGCCCTTAGTTGGTTCTCAAATGATGCGCCGGTTAAAATTGCATCACCCTGAGCGTCTTGGGTTTGGCGGAGAATCTGAATAAAGCGCAGCGCCATTTTTTCGCCTTCGGACATTTCCTGGTTGGTTTTTTTAAGCCCGATCCGGTAGGCCTCCTGCTGAATAGTAGATTCAAGCAGGACAACGCCGTAAGACCTTAATGGTCTGGTCATCCCAACAAGACCAGAGTGGAGGGCTTGGAGGGCGTCATCATCTGCGGTATTGAAAAACGACGCAAGATCAACAGCAAGAGCGGTCACGGCCCGCGAGAGAGTGTCGGCGGCCTTGGCGTTTTCGAGGACTGGTTTCGTCATCGCCATGGTGTCTGCCATAAAGTTCTGCATCTGAGCCCTTGATCGGTACATGTCGTCGGCCAGCTGGTTGGCAAAGGCCCGCGAGGAGTCAGCCATGTCGCCAAAAGCAGCGTCAAATTTTGAGGATGTTTCGGTGAAGTCTGAGGCGGCTTTGACGAACCGTCCAGCTGCTAGAACTAGTGGTCCGGTAACAAATGTCGTTAGGTACCGCCCAGCGCGACGGGTGGTCTTTGCGAACTTGTCTAGCTGCTTGGTTGAACCTTCGACCGAGATTCCGAGCCGTTTAAATACCTGCGTTGCCTGGTCTTTGGCCGATACAACTATCTGCACTTCTTTTTTCCCCATCTTCGCCCTCCTCTCTCCTGTTGTCTTGATTTTTAAGTGTTGCCAGCTCCAGGGTTTTTAGTTTTTGGAATAAACAAGGAGTCATCTCAATCCCGTACAGTTCCGCAATCTGAAAAACCGCCGGAAAGTCCATTCCGACAACAGAAAAGCCGACACGCCACTGCGTACCGGCAAGATTCCATAATTCCCATGCTTCTTCATTTTCGGGCAAGAGGTCTGGGCATTTCGCTTCGCAGGAGGTACAGTCTTTTTCTTCGCCCCATTGCTCCGCTGCTTTGAGGCAAATCCCGCAGTATTTTGGACTATATCCCACGCACCATTCCCAGACCTCTAGGAGTTTTTTTCTTCTTCTGTTGATGCTCCGTAGGTTAGTTTATAGGTTTCGTCGGCAAGCCTCCTGCAATCTGGAAGCGGAGTACTGTCAAAGTCGTAATCCTTGTAAACGTTGTCCAGAATCCAGTCTTGGATCTCGTCGTTGAGCTCGTTTACGGCATCGATTTCCTCCATCATTTCCATTGCTCTTTCTTCGTCGTCATCTGGTAGGTCGACGATCTTTTTGGCTTTTAACAAAATTGGCCTAGTTGAACGCGGATCGAGTTGGGCGGTTTGAATTGCTTTGGCTTCCAGCCTGGTTAGTGGTCTAGCTTTTGGGAATGTATTTTCGCTCATTCTTTTTCCTCCCTTATTCATAGCTCGCGTGTTCATTTATTAGCGTCACTTGCGCGGCGGCTTTCTCGTCCGAGTCGTCGTAGTAGCCGCGGAATGGCATTTCGATGACAATTCCCTGCGGCCCGTCGATTGGCGGGCTGGTCCGCTCGAACACAACTTCGGGAAACTTGATTTCAAGACTGTTTGCCCCGTTCGTCCAGGTAAATGCAATAGCGGTTTCAGTGCCATTGACAGCTAGATCAAGTAGGGTCAAATCCTCAAACAGTGCTGTAATTGACCCAGATGGCTGGAGCAGCCCTTCTGGAATGTCGCCTCGGAAGCCCTGTCCGCCGATCAGGTACTGGTTGCCATCAAGAGCCGCATCAAAAGCAACGTTGCCAGCGGTAATCTTGGCCGCTACAGCTCCATCAAGAGTTACGGCGGCCTGAAACCGGTTGAACTTGACAAGCGACAAAGAGGTGGGCGTCCCGGCAAACGAACTCCCGCCCAATACCTCGCTGGCTCCTATGATGTCAATGCTAGCGTTTTGGTCGCCCTCTCCACCGATGTCAAGAGAGAGGTTGGAAACCTTGCACCCGTTAGAGAGTGCATACTTCCCAATATCGGTAAAGCCGCGCTCTAAAACCATGCTCGGTTGGGTTTCGGCAGGTTTAAAAACGTGGGTATAAATATCAACGTCCGAAGTGGTTTCTGGTGCACCGAATAGTGCTTTCAACCAATAGCCGAAAGCGATTGCATCTACCGGAACTACCGTTTGACCGCTGACATCAACAAAACCCCGGCTTGGCTGCGCGGGGTTCCGGTTATTTCTGATGGTATTATCTTCGTTAAGGCTCTGGCTCGCCCGGATGCCGCAGGTTTCAAAGGGGAGCCTGATCGCGGCAGGGGTTGCGGGCGTTTGACCAAATTCGGTTTCAAAGGCCATGAGCAGCTGCCCTTTTCGTCCTCGTGCTTGCATAGTCACACCTCCTTAATATTTGATTGTTTCAACCCCGATGACCGGGGTAATGGTGAGTTCTATAAGCATTTCGCCAACGATTTGCGGGAAAAAGTCGACGGGGTTAATGTCGTAGTTGATGGATGATGCGGGATAGTTGGGATTTGCTTCGACCAATGCGGTCAGGATAAGTTGGCCGAGGTCGTCGCATTCCCCGATCCCATCCAGTTCGTTGCCGGTCATATTTTCGTTGGCGATCGCCCACCCGACGGTCAGGGAATAAATAAATTCGCCGACATCTTCTCCCTCAACTTTCGCTCCGGGGAGTATGACGGCGAACGGGCAATTTTCCGCTTTGGGTGGGTTTTTGCGATTGATGCCGACGTAAACGGTCAGGCTTTTGCCGTATTTGCTCTGGCAGCATTGCTCGATAGCCTCGTCTTTTTCGAGTATATCCCGCCACTTTTGCCAGATGGTTTTTAGTGCGAGTGTAGGCATTTGGATCACGCCTTTTCGAGATAGTTCCAGATCTTATCCTCAATATAATCAGGTATTTTTGGGGCGTTCTCGGTGTATTCTGGGCCAATGGTCGGGCGTCTAGGGATGTAGATATGGGTTTTCCCGGCGGAGAGGCCGATTCCAGAGGCCATGAACATCTGGCGCATCTTCGGAGTTATTGCTACCTGTCCGCCTTTTTCGTGCATGGTTCCGAGTTTTTCTGCGCTTTGGGAGATCCACCCAATGATTACCCGGCGCGAGTCTTTGTAGTAACGGTATCTAACCGCCGACCCCAACCGCCCGAGAGGCCTCCGCTCCCCGCGACTAATTCTTTGATAGCGCCTGATCCTCGAGGTGTCGCGACCGGCTTTGGCCGCTTTCCGGTAATAGCTGGTTTCGCGGCTTAGTTTGGTCGGGAGGCCGGAGAACTGCTTGTAGGGTTGCCCGCCCGGTGCGCCCTGTTGAATGCCCTCCCTGATTTCGCTCCGCAGCCACCATCCGGTTGATTTGAGTGCCCGGTCGAACTCATTTGGTAGCTGACCGGCTACCCGCTTAAGAAAAGGGGTGGCGGTGTCGTTGATTTTCACAAAGTAGCTCATCTAAAACGCCACCCTTTCGTTTGAAATACACTCGAAAGTAATCATCACCGGATCTTCCTCGGCCCGGTGGGCGATCTCCCATCCTATTCCGGATTCGTCAGCGAAAGTCTCGCCTTGCTGCCAATTAGGGACATCGGCCTTTTTTGCCGTGATTAAGGCGCGGTCTGAGTAGCCATCGGTTGCGAAGGTGTTGCCCTTATCCATCGTTTCGCCGCGTTCGACGATGACGTCGATCTCCTGTCCGGTGCCGGAGTAGGTGACGGGTTCGGCGAATTCGTCAGTGTTGAAAAACACATCGAGGTCAGATTCGAGTTGTTCCTTGAATCCGGCCATTCAAATCACTTCTTCCCGGACTTTTTAGTGCTTGCGGTGCTCGCCGGTTTCTTTGGTGCTGGTTTGGGTTTCTCTTCGGTTACAATGCAGTCGTCAGGGTTAAAGTCGATTTCAGCATCTGTGGGTTCGGTGACGGCTTCTTCTGGTTCTTCGATCTCTGCTTGTTCTTCCTGTCCTTCCTCTTCTGCATCTTCTTCGGTGGCTGTTTCCTGATCAGCAACGGTGTCTTTTTTGGGTTCTACTTCCGGCTTTTGTTCTAGTTCTTGCACGTACTCGGCAACACCTTTTTTAACGAGACGGGCCTCTCCGTCTTGGGAAAGGCCCGAAATAACTGCGCCTACACCGAAAAACTCGCCGTTAAACTTCACTTTGCCTTTTGTTACTTTAATCATGGGGTAGTCGTCCCTCCATCGGTGTCAATGACAGCCCAGGAGTCAACATCATGCGGCTTCGGCAAGGGGCGAGAGGATAGGCGGTAAGTCATGATGTCGTTTTTAATATCGGCGATAATCTTCGCCACCCGGGTTCTTTCGTAGGTATGGTATCTCTTGTCCTCTTCGAGTTGGTCGATCGCGCCGTAGCACATCTCGCCGACACCTTCTGGCGCGATGATAATGTGGTCGTCAGGTATGTATGGGGTTAATACTCCGGAGTCGTTGAGATACCAGGCAATATACTGCCAGAGGAATAGCCCTAGCTCGCTGATGTAGCCGATGAACTTGACGCCATTTCCGTTAGTCATGTTCAGCTGTGGAGCGATGTTCCCGAAGTCGAATTTGCGGACATCAAGCAGTTTTTGGAAAGTGGCATCGACTTTAAGATAGTTCCATGCATCTTTGCCTATGATCGCGTGCTGCGGGTTGTAGCCAGCCTGTTGGACCATCTCGCAGGCCTCTTCTAGATCCTCTAGTTTCTTCGATGTGGATTGACCCCAGCGATCATTGTCGGCACAGGTAATTTTGTTGCCGAAGCTGAAATTAATGTTCTCGTCAACGTACTGGGTTTTGCTTTCATCGAGGTAACCGCGAACATTGATAATTCCGGTGGTTAAGGCTTGGCTGACCATTACTTCCTCTCGGCGGGAGATCATGTCGTCAAGTTCTTGGGCGTCTTGTTGCAAGTAGTAGTCTTGTCGATCCTCCGGGCTCATGGAGGTGTGAATTAGCTCGCCAGGAATACGGGGTTGCAACACATCTTTGCTAATCGGCCTTTCTGGAGCAGTTCTGGGCGGAGTGTAGGAACGGGTTTCATAACCGCGCCGCTCCATGTTGATTCCGCCGACGTTTTTGGCGACAAACGGGGCTACCGCCTGAGTTCCTTTGCGGAAATCGACGTCGATATGCTCGGTGGGGAAGGTTCTTACGCCCGGGAAAAATCTGTCCCGTAAAAAAGTAGTGACCGACGCACGTCTTTCGTAAGCACCGGCCATCGAACGGGGGGTGTAAAGATTAACTTCGTTTGGCATTTGTCTTTATTCCTCCTTTGCTTTATTCAGTGACTTCAGCTTCGCTGATGGAAAATTCGTCTTTGAGGTAGATACCGACGGAGCGCAGTTCCTCGGCGTGGTCGTCTGCGGTGCTGTCTCCGCCAAAGATTAAGGCTTGGCGATTGAACAATCCAGACTGGTAACAGACTGCAACGGCAGTAGCATCGGCGGCAGTGGTAATGTCATGGCTTAAAACGTATTTCGCCACGCCGCTTCCGTCTTTGCCTTCGCCAACGTTTGCTTTATCACAAAGTTTGCCTTGACCGGCGGTGTCCCCCGTGCCGATAATTCCAATCACGCCGCCGCGCTTCAAGGTTTGTCCAGCCGCAATGGTGACTCCTTTGGTGAGGAGCGGAAGATCTGGCAATCAGGTTGTCGGGCGTATGGGTTCCGATTACTTCGTAGCTCATTTTACTTCGATCCCCCTTCTTTTCGCGTCTAGATTGGCAGCGACGCGCTTGAATTTGTCGTTGAGGTTTTTGGGTTTATCCTCTCCATCTTGGCCTTCGATCGGGACCGCGCCAACATTATTAACCCCGGATTGTTCGCTGTCGTTTTTGACATCTTCGAGGTAATCCTGTGCTCTGGTCTTGTCGGCTTTGAGGGCTTCAAAGGCAAGGTCTTTGGCGTCTTTGGGTTCATCAAACTTGGCCTTGTTCACGAGCGCGGGATCGATGTTTTTGGCAATGTCCTCGATGCTCTTGATCCGCTCACGTTCCGCCTGCGCTCCTTCTTTCCTGGCCGCAGCCTCGACCTGTGCTACGAGATCAGGGTGGGCATTCCGCAGGTCGTCAATGTTTTTAATCTCCATAGGCTTGTCCTCCTTCGGTTTATTCTCAACAGGCTTCGGCTGGGCCTTTGCCTGGTGTTGAGTGGGTTTATTGTCATCTTGATCGCTGTTTTGCTCTGCTTTGATAAGCTCGACCAGTTTATCCATCGAGGCTTTGGCGCTGTTTTGAATTGCAAGGCGGCTGAACATAAGGCCGTCCATAATGTTTTTGGGTTCGGTCTTTTTGTTTTTGGTTGGTTGATATATTTCGTCTGCAAAGCCTTCATTGACGGCTGCGCGGGCGCTCATGTGCGTCTCGTTTTCCAGCAAGTCCACTAGTTTTTCGCGCTCAAGACCGGTTCCCTGCTCGTAAACGTTGATAATTGCCTCTTCAACCTCATCGAGAATGTCAGCAATTTTCCTAAAGTCTTTGGCGTAGCCGTAACCATCCATTGCGCCTAAAGGATTGTGGACCATCACCATGCCGCCAAGAGTGACCATCTTTTTGTCCCCGGCCATATATGGCAACAGCGCCGCGCTCATGAGTTTTGGGCCACCGATGGTTGTAATGTGCGCCCCGGTTTTTTTGTGATCCATCAATGCATCGTAAATTCCCATTCCGGCAAATACGCTTCCGCCTGGGCTGTCAATACGAATTGTTAAGTTTTTCCCAGAGTGCTTTGATAATTCGTTTCTAAACTTGTTTGGAGCTGCAACGGGGATATTGAAATATTCATAAAACCAAACCCAGCCATCGTCCATAATCTCGCCGTCAATTCTAAGCTCGACCGATTCTGGCTCGTTGGCAGTGGCGGCGTTGACGATAAACTTCCAAAATGGCTTACTCACTGTCTACCAAGCTCCTTTCTATCGAATTCTTGATAATTGTTTTCATCGCATTGGAAACCCCTCCGCTCTGCCCCTCGACTCCGTACGCTTCTCTCAACCGTTCGTTCTCTGTCCGGATTTGCTCGACGTTGTCATCCCAGTTGCCACCGGTCAGGGCTGTGGTTTCCTGCTCGCGGGTGGAGTAGCCTTGCTCAACTCTTAGAGTGGCTGCCGTAACCTCTTTAACCGGGTCGATCTGACCTTGGGTCGGGCCGATCCATTCGGCTTTGCACCAGGCCGCGCGAATTGCCGGGTCGTTGAAAAATCCCGGGGCGTCAATTCGCCCGCGGGCAACGGCTTCGGAGAGCCAGATTTCATAAACTGGTTGGCAGAAGTCAGATACAAACCAGGAACGGCTGGTCTTGATCGCCTTCCACGCTTCCAATAGCGAAGCGCGGCTGGCAGAATATGAGGCGGTAAATGATTTCATTAAGAGCTCATATGGCACTTCGAGCGCGGCACCAATCATCTTTGACATAGTGTTGATGAACATCTCAAAGCCGCTAGCCGGGCGTTTTGGATCGGCAAAGTTGACTTTTTCTCCGGGTTTTAGGATGTTGATCGCGCCGGTCCCCAGTTCGTAGGTAACATCATTGCCAGCATCAACCTGCTCGGCTTCCGGAAACACATCACCCATCGGGCTCTGGCTGGCCGGGGCTTCGGTCTCGATAAAAGCGGTAAACAAGGCCTGGACAACTGCCGCCATCAACTCGGCTTCGGTGTACCGGGTGATTTGTTTTAGACACTCAATAACCGGCGTTAAGAAAGGAACGCCGCGATATTGTTCGCATCGTTCCTGTTCGAGCAATTGGAGAATGTTCGGGTTTCCGGTTTTGCGCCCGAAGGCTTCGATGCGCTTCCATTCTTTTTTCGTGCCTTTTAAGTTACTGTTCGGGTATTGGTTGCATATGTGGTAGGCAACGACTGCACCGTTTTTATTGATCTCCACGCCGTTATAAATAATATTGTCGTTGCTTTTGTTTTTGCCGATGACATTTCTGCCGCTGCTCCAAAAGCTTGTAATGATCCGCTCGCTGGTGTCCGGCGTGCTGATTCGGTCGGCTTCGATCAGGTGCAAGCGAAGACCGTATGGCATCCATTTGGTTGGATCTTCGTGTTTTAATAAACACCAACCATCACCGTTGATCAGCCAGGAAGTGTAGGCTAGCGGTTGGAGTTCGTAAAAGTTATTCAACCGTATAGCGTCACACCACTTGGAAAGGGCGAATAGCTCAAATTCACGTTCGGTGTTTTGCTCCCACTGTTCCGCCTGGTCTCGGTCTAATCCCAGGTATTTTAAATCAATCCGGCTTTTTAGCTTGAGACCGGAGCCGATTACGTTGGTTTTCTTCGTCCCCACCGCCGACCGAGCAAGGGGGGAGGACATCCAAAGATCCCGCGACCGCTGGCGGAGTGTGTGCAGGTGGGGGTCGATGTCATCCTGTGGGCTTTTACTGCTTGCCAACCAGCCCATGAGGGACTTGCGCCGGTGACTGCCCCCGCTCTCGCCGTATCCGCTGTTTTTGATATTGCGTAAAGTGTTAAGCCTGATCCGTGCCGCCTCGCGATTTAAGGCAAATCGCGGGGCGATGAGCGCCGCAATGTTGCTTGGTTTTAGTGCTTGGAATGTTGTTTTGATCTTGCCGACAACGGGAGTATAATCAATATTTAAATTCACAACTTCACCACCTCGCTAAATGTCACGTGGGATGATCCCGATGACTTTTCTTCGCCCTTTTCCGGCGGCTTGAGATTCAATCTCATCAACAAGGCTTTCCAGATTGGTGATTGATCGTCGTATTTCGCCGAGATCCGCCCTAGTCAGGCTCCTTGTGCCCATTCGGTACTCTTGTCCGTCCAAGACCTTCAATTCGGCATCGTAATAGGCATTTAGCCGGTCTTTCGCCCTGGTTAAACGTTCGGAAACTCTCATTTTATCACCCTTTTCATGCCTTAAAGCCCCGATTAACCACCCCGTATTTGCGGCTTTGAGGCTTTCTTTTTGTCACGTCGATGACCTTGTCTTTGCTTGGCGTCATGCTTTTTAGTCGTTCTTCCAAGATGTCAAGGTTTACCGGGAGCAATGCAAAAGCCGCCTGCGCGTAGTTTCGCACGTCAAGCGGCTCGTTTCTGCGTCTTGCACCACCGATTTTCTCCCAAACTACCTTGATTCTGCCATTAACTTTCCTGACAACAGACCGTTCAGACAATAGTCCTTTGAAATATACCTGATCGTAACCGCGTTTTTCGTCAATCGGGAAATGGCAATATCTGTCCCCCGGTTGCTTAATACGCAGATGTGATAGGATTTTAGTTTTACCGCCGTCAACGCCAAGGTTGAAATATAGGCAGTTCTCTTTCTTGCTCCGTCCTTTGCTGTAGATGAGCGGCCTTCCCGCGCCGTACATTCCGCGGATGGCAAATATTTTCTTATGCTCATTAGCTCGGCAATATTGGTAAACTTCGCTTGTGTAGTGGCCACCGCTGTCAACGAAGGTACAGGCAACCTTTAGGCCGAGGCCATTTTCAAACCGCCAGACGGTGTCAAGTTTATCGCTTAGCATTTGCCAGGTAGAGGCTCGGTCCGGCGCTCCCATGATTATGCCGTATTCGATTCCCCATGATTGTTCGCCCTTGCCCCAGCCGACAATCTCGTATTCCAGTCGGTCGTCTTGGGTGTCAACGCCAGCGGTCAAGAGTAAAACCCCGTCCGGTAAGTCAGCGGGGTATTCTTCGCGGCGGTCTAGGAGGTACGCGTATTCCTCGTCGTTGATATTTTCCTCGTAAGGTTCGCCGAGGACGGTGTTTTTAAAGACCTTCTTTTCTTCCGGGTCTGATTTGCTGTGGAGATATTCGAGGATTATATCCTCCCATGATGTCCAGAAGTAAATAAAGGCGTTCCAGTGAAAACTCCTGGTTTTCTTGGCCGCCTTCGCGTCTGGGTTCTCGGAAATCCATGCGCCGGGTTGTTGCTTCCAGGCGTATTCGTCATATTTTTTCAAGCAGTCTGGGCATTGAAAAGTGATGTTCCAGACCGAATAATTCCCTTTGTCGTCTTTTGAGTGCTCGAACTTGAGGCCGTGCCAGTTAATATATTGGTATTCTCCGCAGTTTGGACACTCGAAGCACCATTTTTCTTGGGTGCCGGACAAATATTCTTTTTCAATCCGGGACGCGCCTTTTAAAACTGGCGTGGAAATATAGATTTTCTTCCGGTTCCAGAAGGTGATCGACCGCTTGTCGGCGAGTTTGAGCGGATCGCCCTCTTTGCCCGCGCTGGCCTCAAAACCATCAACCTCATCGGCGATTATTACCCGGATTGGTTTGGATGCCAGGCTTCGGGGGCTGTTGGCTCCAACAAGGTTTAGGCTACCGCCGGGGAAGAGCTTTAAGAGAATTGTGTTGTTGCTGTCCCGGCTTTTGGTTTCGTAAATCTTCTCGCGCAGGCATTTTGTGTCTTGAATGATTGGCGCTAACCGGCGTTTGGAATAATCTTCGGCCAGTTCCAGGGTTGGTTCGATCAGCATGATCGGGCTTGGGTCGTTGTCAACAAAATAACCGATGATGATATTAACGATGACGTTTTTGCCGCCCTGGGATGAGCTCATGATCACGATCTTTTCGACGTCCGGATCAACAACCGCGTCGATGATCTCTTTCTGGTAAGGAGCTGTTTCTGCCCGCCACCTCCCGGTCGATAAAGCACTTTCATTCAGAATTAGGTTTTTCTCTGCCCACTCTGACGGCAAGATGTCAGGAGGCGGTGCCACCACCTTCAGTATTTTCTTGAACAGTGCTATCGTTCTCTTCTCCATCGTATAGCACCTCATATTCCTCGTCGGTAAACATGCTCGGATCGTATTCCGACAGCTCATTTAATGCACTATGCAGCTCGTCCTTCAAGGTTTCAGCGATCTTTGCGACACTTTTTCTGTATAGTCGGGGAGCGATAGCGGTTGGAACGCCGAGGATGCGGTTTCTAAATCTGACTAGCATTTCGGTTATTATTAGTTCCACATCCTCTGCCCAGTGAAGGCGGTTACGCATTTTCTCAAGTTGGAGTTCGGCCTTTTGGCGTTTGGCTTTTTCGTGAAGGGCCCGCTCTTTGTCGTAACTTGAGTCGTCGTCATCTTTGATGAATTTTTCGCGGTAGTAAGATTCAACGCACTGAACGACGTTAAACTTCCCGTTTAGGTCGCGTGTAAAAACCTTGCCTTCGTTCGCGATCTGGTTCACTCTGCGTTCAGTAATACCAAGGACTTCGGCGAGTTGTCGGGCCGATACAAATTTAGCCATTTATAAAACCTCCGGGAAGGAAATTGATGGAAAAATATTTGTATCTAGGAAAAGATTGGGCTGCTGCGGACCCCTGACCTCTTTTCCCTGCTGGAAGAACCTATGCCTTTACCCCTTTTAACAGGCGGTTTGTCCTTTGTCTCTTGTCAAGGGGCATGCTTGCCCTAAACGTAAACCCCTATCTCCCATCACCACGTAACACAATAGCTCAACGTACCAGCAGCTAACCAATACACCATACTCTTTACATTACCCACTCTTG
>ENA-UOOR01002765-UOOR01002765.1-fermentation-metagenome-genome-assembly--contig:-NODE-2765-length-16962-cov-2.678950_pt1 | contig 16962 bp, 14 predicted proteins | sample MGYA00245780_ERZ724029 | MGnify/ENA primary metagenome ERZ724029 (study PRJEB28704, sample SAMN03018315) | fermentation metagenome | biome: anthropogenic terrestrial biome; feature: soil; material... | reverse complement strand
AAAATGCTAATATAACACATCAATGGCATTTTAATACCATATATTAGCATACCACTTTATCAGCATTATAGCAACTTAATAAGGCAATTTTTTTCTTTAAAAAACAAATTTTATACTATTCATACTTTTTTAATAATTTGAATAAAGCTTGTTATTTTTTATACTTAATACAAGTTTTTGTGTATTGATTTATTTACAAAGCTTTAGTTATTAAAAAATTTGACTTCATAATAAATTTATTATAGAATATTCCCTGTACATGAATTGATTATGCGCCCGTAGCTCAGTGGATAGAGCGTCGGCCTCCGGAGCCGAAAGCGTTGGTTCGATTCCAATCGGGCGTACCATTAAAATAATTATGTATTATGAAATTAAACCCTGAACTCCAAGTAAGCCTCAAACTAAAAGGACTTATCGCAAGATATCTTTAAACTACAAACTACAAAACTGATATCATCTTTCATATGATATCAGTTTTGTTTTTATTTGCTTAAATAACATTCATAATTATAAAAATAACTATGGTCATGAATATTAATAGGTTCATTTTTACATTGATTAAAATTGTCGAATATTGACTAAGAATGTTGAAAGTGTTGAGTTTCTTAAAAATAATGATAGAATCAGCATTATAATCTTGTACAAGAATAATAAAAGCAAAAGTAAAAGGAGAAATGTATTATGAAAAAAGTATTTCTAACAACAGTAATAGGTTTTATTTTTATGTTTGTTTTTAGTGCTGTGGCAATGGCAACTACAAGTAATGTAACTAAAAAAGCAATTGACTGTGGGGAAGCTGGAGAATTAACAGTTTTTGATTCCGGAGATATTACATGGATAGATGATAGTAATTTTAATTATAGCAAAGGCGAAGATTATATGACTAATTTTGAGCAGGATATTCAATCACCTCAATTAACCAGAGGAACTGGTACCTATAATAGCACATATAATTTTTATGAAACGCTTGTAACAGCAACAACATGGAATGCAACAAGTTCTCCATATTTTAGGGTTTCTTTAAGTCCCACATCAGGAATCAATGGAGCTAATATCGTAATTAGTTTGGAGAAAAAGGCAGGTATTGGCTGGTCGACTGTTGACTCCGTTTCTGTTAGCTCCACAAGTTCATCTGCAAGCAATTTATATGGTAATGGAGCGGGGCAATATAGAATACGTTTATCACAAGACTATAATGAAATACCATTTACAGGAGGAATCACTATTTATTATTCCTGGGTATAGATTGTAGTAAAGAATCAATAGCAGAAAAGAGGCTAAATAACCTCTTTTCTGCTACTATATTATATATTAAAGGAGAGAATTATATGCGGTATTATTCCGACCTGTTAGGAGAGGTACCTTTAGGTCTGCTTTTTTTTATTGCTTGTTGTTTAATTATAGGTTATTTTATTTACAGTAAGAAAAAGGGTTCAAACAAAAGCATTGTTTATGATATTGTTTTTGTATTGATGTTGCTTTATAGTTTGGCAATTATTTTTTATAGTATTTTCCCTATTACTGTTCATTCACCGGGGCTTGAAATTAGTCAAATTTTATCCTATAATTTTAAACCATTTAGCGACATTATGAATTATATTGGTAAAAATGATTTTGGTTATTTAGCGTTCAATCTGGCTGTATTATTATTGTTACCTATATTGTTAAATCTGTTACGGGTTAAAAAACTAAATTGGGGCAAATTAGTACTGGTTTGTTTTTTGGTTGCTTGTGGTATAGAATTATTGCAAGTTTTTGTAAATTTACTATCACATTTTCGCAATCATATAGTTGATATTGATAGTATTATTTTAAGAACCCTAGGTGGCGCTATAGGCGCAGCTATAGCCTCCTGCAAATTTATGAATTTAGAACATTTGCATAAAGAATAAATTTTAATTACAAAAAATCTTATATAAGCTGTACATATAAAAAAGCCACTTATTAACCTTAATAGTTACTTAGCGGCTTTTTATTTTTATATCATATTTGGCTGTCATCTATTTCATCAAGTATTCTATGCCTATCCGATAATATAGGTATCTTATTGGCTGCTTCACCTATAATACCAAAATCTATTTCAGCACTTATAATGCCTTCCTTATTATCACTTTCAGCCAAAATTTCCCCCCACGGGTCTATTATTAAAGAATGACCCGGATAAATACCGGATTTATCACTGCCTGTACGGTTAGCCGCCAAAACGAATATCTGGTTTTCTATAGCTCTTACCTGATTAAGCACAGCCCAATGCTTTTCTCTCAATTCAGGCCATTGTGCGGGTACTATCAACATTTCCGCTCCCCTAAGTACCAAATTACGTATAAGCTCAGGGAAACGCAGGTCATAACAAAGAATTTGTCCTGCTCTGCCCCATGGCGTATCTACTATACACCACTCCTTACCTGAAGTTAAAAATTTATTTTCTTCAATAGCTAAGGGAAATAAATGTATTTTACGATATTTGGCTGTAATATTACCTTCATTATCAATAATAACTGCTGTATTATAATATTTATTGTTTTTCTTTTCGGCAATTGAACCACCGAAAATAAACAGATGATGTTTTTTTGCCAGCTTCTGTAAAAGCCTAATGCTGCTACCACGCATATTTTGGGCAAGGTTAGGCAGATTAGGCAAATCATAACCGCAATTCCAAAGCTCAGGCAAAACTACTGTTTCAGCACCTTCTAAAGCAGCTTTTTCAATATAATAAGCAGCTTTTTTTTCATTTGTGGCAATATCACCCGCTATAATATCAAATTGTATAATGCTTGCTTTCATTTTTACCCTCCTTTTGTGATAATATATTTGCATTCTGCTAAATTTTTTGCCACAAAACAATCGGCCTTAAGTATATCCTTATCAAAATCCCAGCTTGCAGTAGCGTTAAGTAAAATACAATTTATGCCGCAGGCATTAGCCGGGTTAATATCACTTTTAATACTGTTCCCAATCATCCACGTATCCTTGGGAATAAGCTCAAAATCTTTAATCAAACCCTGATAGGTTTGAATATTTTTTTGCTGCACAACCTTGATTTGCTCAAAATAAACTGCCAAACCGCTTGTAGCTATTTTTTTTAATTGCGTTTCTTTGTGCCCTTGAGTAAGCAAAAAAAGCGCATGACTTCGTTTGAGCTCCTCAAGTAATGATTCTGCATCGGGTAAAAGCTCATGCTCTTTTTCAAAAACTCCCCAACCTATTTTTTGCAGGCTTTCTTCTACTATTACATCCGGTCTGTGTTTATATTTATTACAATAATATCTGTAAGTTTGGCGCATGGCATCAGGAAAATTTTCAGGCAAAAAACCACCGTTTTTTTCTATATTTTTTATATCAAAGTCATCCAGTACCTTAAAAAGTTCATCGTCATATAAGCCCATTTTTTTCATGGCATCCATAAATTCATAGGTTGCTTCCAAAAAAAGCTTATAGGTATATACCAAGGTATCGTCAAAATCAAAAATAACGGTTTGCAGCCTGCGCATTTACACATCCACTCATTTCTTACTTTTTGGTTTACCTTTTATATAACGAATGTCTTCTTCTGTTTTTAACATATAAATATCGCTTGCTCCTATAATGCGTGATACTATTCTTATGCCCACAGCTTCCCTTAAATCCTCAATACTGAAATTTGTGGTAAAAACAGTGGGCAACTCCTCATTAAGCCTATAGTTTATAAGGCTGAACAATTTGCTTTGTGTCCATTCCGTATAAGTATGGTTTCCTAAATCATCAAGAATTAATACATTTGTTTTTTTGGCACGATCCATTAATTGATCTTCACTAAATTCACCATTTTGATTATATGTGGCCTTAAGGCTATCCAAAAAATCGGGAACGACCAAAAACAAAACATCCACATTTTTTTGTACAAGCTCATTAGCTATACCTGCAGCCAAATGAGTTTTTCCGGAGCCAACATCACCAAAAAAGGCTAAACCTTTGTTTGGCAAATATTGTGAATTGCAAGCCATAGCAAACAAAACAGCGGCTTCATGTGCATCATTTGCCAATTTAAAATAATTAACACCGTTTTCATATTTACGTTTTACCGAATAATAGGAATTATCAAAATTTGTTAGCTTCATTTTTAATAATGCGGGTGCTAAATTAGCCTTTTGCTGCTTTTCTTTTAACCGGCGGCTAATCCTGCATTTACAAGGCATTGCTTCATTCTTATCATTAAGCAAGATGCCCGTATCATGACAAAGAGGGCAATCATATTCCGCATCTATTATATTTTTATTAACTTGAGCAGGGATATTGAACTTAAAATTATTGATATTTTCCATGATCCACCTTCTTTAATTCCTGTTAAAAACATTTTCATAGTTGGTATCACTGCACATTACTTTAGGAGTTTTTTTTGTTTTCTTAGCACCTTGTTTGGCTGGTTTTGCTGTTTCCGCGCTCAATTGGCTCAATTCCCTAATACCTTCTTTGCGCCATCTTTCCAATATCCTATCTATGTAAACTAAATTGGAGGTACCATGGATAACTGCCCTTGTTAATGCTTCCTTTACCATTAAAGGATCCCATCCCTCACTTACAAGCCAAAACGTTATTTTTTCTCCTTCAGTTGGAGATAAGGGCCTGCCAAGTTCACCTTCAAATAAAGTATAAATTTGGCCCAACTCCTTTTTAGTAGCTTTTTTGGAAGCTGTTTGAGGCTTTGTTGTTTTGGTTGGACAAGCCTGAACATATACCCATACCTCAAAAAGCTTGTCATAAAGCCCTTCTATACTGTAAGCATCAATAACAAGCTGATTTTTCACCTTGCTTATAAAACCTTTTTCAGACAAGCTTTTAATAATATCCGCTAATTTATTCTGTTCCGTGTTGATAAATATTGCTAATTCATTTAGTGTAAAATATTCTTTACCTTTAGGTATAACAGAAATAGCGCTTAACAAAGTAATAAATTCCTCTTTAGATAGTCCTATTTCCTGATAATGGCGCAATAACAGGCTGGGAACCATAACCATATCTTGAGTAAGACTGCGGTAGAAGAATTTTTCCAATTGTAATTTTTTTCCCGAAGTAGTTTTAGTCATATAAACACCTGCTGATTATTTTTTCCATACTGCCGGCACAAGCAGAACCAATACGGTATAAAGCTCAAGCCTGCCCAAAAGCATATAAATGCTTAAAAAAACCTTACCAAAAGGAGCCACAGCGGAATAATTAGACATAGGCCCCACAGTATCCAAACCGGGACCAACATTACCCAAACAACTTGCTACAGAAGTTAGGGCGGAAGTAAAGCTCATACCAAAGGCTGCCATTACCAAACTGCCTATAAAAAACAGAAATATATATATGGTAAAAAACTGCAAAACATTACTAACCAATGTGGGCGGTAAAGAACGCCTATTGAATTTAACACTGCGAACAACTTTAGGATGCACCAGGCGAGCAAGTTCTACAAAGGTATTTTTAAGCAATACTACTATTCTGCTCATTTTTATGGCCCCACTTGTAGAACCTGAGCATCCACCAAAAAACAACAAAATAAATAAAGCAAGTTGGGAAAAGGATGGCCACAAATTGAAATCAGTAGTAGCATAACCTGTGGTGGTAATAATAGAAGCAACCTGAAAAGCGCTGTAACGAATCACATCTGCCAACGATTTATCAGGATAAAAATTATTAGTAAGCAAGTTTGCTGTTATCAATAAGGTTGCGGTGATGATAACTAAAATATAAAACTTAAATTCATCACTTTTCCAAAAAGAAATCTGTTTTTTGGTGAAAAGCACATAAAAAGCAGCTAGATTACTACCTGCCAAAATCATAAAAACAGTTGTTACCCAATCTATATAAGCACTGTCATAGTAACCTATACTTATATTTTTGGTGGAAAATCCTCCTGTAGCCATTGTAGCAAAAGCATGACAAAGTGAATCATATAAACTCATGCCTCCGCCAAAAAGTAGCAAAACTAAAATAAAAGACATTACAACATAAGTTATCCATAAAATTTTGGAGGTATCGCTTATTTTTGGTGTAATTTTTTCGGATAAAGAATTCCCGGGTGCTTCAGCTTTATACATCTGAAAACCACTGCTGTTGGCTCCGCCTGATAAAATTGCTACAAATAAAACAACAATCCCCATACCACCTAACCAATGTGTTAAACTGCGCCAAAACAATATGCCCCTTGGCACAGCTTCAACATTTGTAAATATACTTGCTCCCGTAGTAGTAAAGCCAGACATACTCTCAAAAAAAGCTGAAGAAATATCAGGGCATACCCCACTTAAATAGTAAGGCAAGCTGCCTAGGATTGCAGCCAAAAGCCAGCTTACCGTAACAAACATAAAACCTTCCCTTTGGCGCAGGTAAAATTCACCTTTGATCTTAAAAATCAAAAGTAAAGCAATACCTACAGCTAAAGCTGCCAGCATTGAATATAAAAGTGATAATGAATCCCCGTCTTTAAAATATAAAGAAATCCCCAAAGGTACCAGCATAGATAAACCCAAAAGCAAGCTTACTTTTCCCGCAAGCCACATCACTAATCTAATACGCATTATTCATTACTCCCACAATTATTCTTTGGTTAAATAATCCGCTGCTTGTTTTACTGCATCCGCAGAAGCGAACAATATTATTCTGTCATTTGCTAATAGTTTATCATCACCACAAGGAACTATTACTTCTCCATTACGCACAATTACACCAATGATAGCATCTTCAGGAACTTTAAGCTGTTTTAAGGTTTTACCTATAATCTTTGCTTTGGCCGGAATTATCAACTCACGCATTTGAGCTCTGCTGTCATCCAATAAAGTAAGTGATAACAGTCTGCCGTGGCTGATAAATTTTAAAATAGCGGCTGCAGTAAGGCTCCTGGGGCTTACTGCTCTATCAATACCAACTCTTTCAACCATGCTTATATAATCCGAACGACGTATTTGGGCTATGGTTTTTTTAGTTCCCATATGCTTAGCTAAAATAGATACCAATACATTTTCCTTATCATCATCCGTTACTGCAATACATACATCTATATCTTCAACATTTTCATCTTCCAAAAGCCCTAAATCGGTACCTGTACCGTTAATAACCAAGGTTTGATCAAGGGTTTCGGCCAATTCCTCGGCTAAAACTGCATCCTGTTCCACTAGTTTTATATTCATATGGCGTTTACTGTTTTCAAGCTTTTGAGCTAAATAATAGCCTAAAAGACCACCGCCGAATATAATAACAGAATTGGTTTTACCATGATGCATACCAAGGTATTGTTCATTATATATCATATTTTTTGTAGCTGAAAGCATAACAATTATATCCCCCTCTATTAGCCTATCCTGGCCTCTAGGGATAATGGTTTTGTTCCTGCGTATAATAGCCACAATAATACAGGGCTTTGGAAAACAAATTTGGATCAAGGATTTGTTTAAAACAGGGCAATGCCCGTCAAGCTCCAGTTCAAGCAACTGAACTTGTCCGTTAGCAAAGTACTCTACATTATGTGCTTCAGGATGATTGATCAGCTTAAGTATTTCTTCAGCTGCTACTTTTTCAGGGTTAATAATCAAATCTATACCTAAATTATGCTGACGATGGCTGTTGTCCAAAGATTCATACCCCGGCTCCCTTACTCTTGCCACCGTACTTTTAACACCATAGGATTTAGCTAAAAAGCAGGATACCATATTTAATTCATCGCCTTCGGTAACAGCAATCAATAGGTCGGTATTGGCAATGCCTGCTTCTTCCAAAATACTCATTTGGGCGCCGCTTCCCTCAATTACCTGAACATCCAAATATTCTTCTACAGTACTCAAACGTTCACGGTCGATATCTATTACAATAACATCATGCCCTTCTTTGGACAAAGTACTGGCAATAGTATAGCCTACTTTGCCAGCACCAACAATAATAGATTTCATTTTTACCTCCAAAAATAAACATATCTTTTGTTTATTATTTTAGACTATATTCTAACACATAAATCTAAATACCGCTACATAAAAAATCGTGGTCAAAAACCACGATTTTTTCTATAAATCTTAATGTTTAGCTTATTTTATGCAAAAACTCTTTAATATCAAATAATTTCTGCCATTCTTTTGCTCGCATCATTTGGGATATTTGTTGGTTTATATCCAAATATAATTCCATCATATCACCACTTTCATCAATAGCAAGTTTTTGTTTTTCTACAAAATGTGCAAGATCATTAAGCTTATAGGATTCACCCATTTCAGGTATTAATGTGGCTATGCCTGTTTTTTGGCTGATGATTTCAGCAAATTGCCCCATAGCGCTTTCTTCTCCATGAACTAAAAAAATGTTTTGCGGTTTTTCTTTTATATTGCTTAACCATTTCAGCATTTCAGTTTGATCACCATGAGCCGAATAACCATCCAAAGCAACTATTTGAGCTTTTACATCAATTTCCTCGCCATGTATCCTTACTATTTTTTCACCATTGACCAAGCGTCTGCCTAAAGTTCCTTCGGCCTGGTAACCTACAAATAAAACAGTAGATTCCGGACGCCACAAGTTATGCCTTAAGTGGTGTTTTATCCGCCCGGCATCTGCCATACCGCTTGCTGAAATAATAATTGCACCACTTTTTACTTTATTTAATGCTATTGAGTCTTCAGTGGTTTCCGAAAAGATTATATTTTTAGTTTTCAAAGGACAAGTACCATACTTTTCTGCTAAAGCTTTGGTATCCTCATCGAAATATTCGGGATGATCGCAAAATATATCAGTAGCCTTAACCGATAACGGGCTGTCTACATAAATACTGCCCTGCTTCATCAAACCGGCTTCAACCAGTGAATTAAGGTGCATAATAATATCCTGACAGCGGTCTACGGCAAAAGCGGGAATTATCACATTGCCACCGCGCTTAAAGGTATCGTTAATGATTTTAGCAAGATCTTCTTTGCTTTTTTCCTCCTCATGAAAACGAATGCCATATGTACTTTCCATTACCAAATAATCGGCTTTTTCAATGTTATCCGGATCATGTAAAATATAATGTTCATAGCGCCCCAAATCACCGCTGAAAACAACAATTTGTTCATGCCCTGCTTCAGTATATTTTATTTGTATAACGGATGAGCCTAAAATATGGCCGGCATCATAAAAAACCACTTCAATATTTTCAGCAGGTTTAACAAGTTGGTGATATTTAATACCCTTAAAAAGAGTAAGTGTTTTTGCTGCATCTTCCATAGTATAAATAGGTTCGATAGTAGGTTGGCCGGCTCTAAGCAATCTACGGTTTTTCTGTTCTACTTCAGATTCCTGTATATGAGCTGAATCGGGGAGCATTACACTGCATAAATCAACGGTTCCTTCGGTAGCCCAAATATTTCCTTTAAAACCATGCTTGCAAAGCTTAGGTAATAAACCGCTATGGTCAATGTGAGCGTGTGTAAGCAAAACAAAATCTATTTCTGCCGGATTAAAAGGAAAATCCGAATAGTTCCTTTGTTTTAAGGCTTTATTACCTTGAAACATACCACAATCTACTAGAAATTTATGGCCTTCGTGTTCTAATAAAAAACAGGAACCCGTAACTGTACGGGCAGCACCCCAAAAAGTTATTTGCATCAAGATTCCCCCAATCAGATTTTTATCTAAAAAATAAGGTATCAATTTATTTATATTATAAACTTTTTATGAGATATATGCAAATACATCCCCTAAAAAGGGGATGTATTAATATTTAAGATTTATTTAAGATTTTGCAGGAAGGCTTCCATTTTATCACAAGCCTTGGTTATGTTTTCCATAGAAGCCGCATAGGAACAACGGATAAATCCTTGGCCGCTTTCACCGAAAGCACTTCCCGGTACAACAGCAACCTTTTGTTCGTATAATAAGCGTTCACAAAATTCCTCAGAATTAAGCCCTGTACTTTTTATTGAGGGAAAAGCATAAAAAGCCCCCATTGGTTCATGTATATCCAAACCCATATTACGGAAACGTTCTACAATATATTTACGGCGTTTCCCATATTCAGCAACCATTTTTTTAACTTCGGGCATAGCTACATCAAAAGCAGCAACTGCTGCTTTTTGCCCCATAGTAGGAGCACACATTAAAGCAAACTGATGTACTTTGGCAATATCTTGTATTAACTCCTTCGGTGCCGTAAGATAACCAATACGCCAACCTGTCATGGCAAAAGTTTTAGAAACACCGCTTACTATAACAGTACGTTCTTTCATACCATCCAAAGCAGCAATTGATGAGTGTTGCCCCTCATAAGTCAATTCAGCGTAAATTTCATCGGAAATAGCTAAAAGATTATGTTTTATGCAAATATCCGCAATGCCCTGTAATTCTTCACATGTCATGATTGCTCCTGTAGGGTTACAGGGGAAATTCAAAAGTATTGCTTTGGTTTTAGGTGTTATGTGTTTTTCCAAAAGCTCAGGTGTAACCTTGAAACCATCTTCAAAAGAAGTAGGAGCTGCAACAGGTACACCACCTGCTATATCTACACAAGGATTATAAGAAACAAATGCCGGTTCAGGTATAATAACTTCATCACCCGGTTCAATAATAGCACGCAAAGTAATATCCACAGCTTCACTGCCGCCAACGGTAACCATTATTTCAGTAGCAGGGTCATATTCAACATCTATCTTTTCAGCTAAATATTTACTTATAGCTCTTCTTAACTCAATCAAACCATAGTTTGCCGTATAAGCAGTTTCACCTGCGTTAATCGAAGTGATGGCGGCATCCCTTATTACTTTAGGTGTTACAAAATCAGGTTCACCTACACCAAGCGAAATCACATCTTTCATATCAGCAGCCAAATCAAAAAATTTTCTAATACCTGAAGGTGGGATTTCTCTTATTTTCTTAGTTAAAAAATCAGCGGGATTAACAGACATATAAAAACAACCTCCTATAAATCATTGAACTTTAATATAATCTTAATAACATACTAGCTATTATAACAATAGAAAAGCTGATTTCGCAAGTATAATTATAAAATATTATCAACAAATTTAGTTTCTATAATATTTAGTGTTATATAAATAATATATAAATAACCTGGTATAAGTATCATTTCTTAAATAAAATCTATTAATTATTAGGTATAATTATGTAAATAGGTCTTGACTTAATAACATATTTTTATTATAATAGCAACGTTGTAAAAAGGATTTTAGAAAATCGGGACGTAGCGCAGCTTGGTAGCGCACTTGATTTGGGATCAAGGGGTCGCAGGTTCGAATCCTGTCGTCCCGACCATTATCCATTGCTTTACCTTATTTGCATCAGTATTCCCAATTTTTGGGAAAGCTGTTTTTGATAAACGCTTATATTACTTTATTGGGGTGTGGCCAAGCGGTAAGGCACCGGTCTCTGGAACCGGGATTCATTGGTTCGAATCCAATCTCCCCAGCCAAAACCACTGCCGAACATTAATAATGTTCGGCAGTGGTTTTCTTTTAAATATATATTTTTAATCTCCTATAACTATATTTTGCTTTTTATATTCTTGGTTTTCTAAATATTCCCAATTTTATATTCATGCCGGATTTTACTTTCAGTATTTGACCCATAAAAAAAGAGCAGAAAAAATGAAGTGCACCCCAAAAGTTGAACAGTATGATATACTGTAAATAACTAAGGTAGTACACTTCAAAAGATTGCTCTTTAAAACAAAAAACTGATATTTCTTGAATATCGATATACAACTTAATAACCTTATCCAAAAAATTTTTGGTTTTTAACTATAAACATAATATTTTATTTTTTTATTATGCTTATTCTCCATTATAAATAAAACTTTAGCATTTTTGTGGTTCAGGATACTCAACACCAAAGGTTTCCACGGTAACCTTAGTCATAACCTCATCTACTAAAGGCTTATCCATGGCATTCCTTTTTACATTCACTATCCTTTGAACTTCCTCCATGCCTGAAATCACTCTGCCAAAACCCGCATATTCCCTATCTAAAAAAGGTGTAGGTGCTACAGTTATAAAAAATTGGCTGCCTGCGGAATTTGGAAACTGGCTGCGTGCCATTGAAAGTACACCATTATCATGCTTCAAGGTGTTTTGCTTAAAACCATTGTTGATAAATTCTCCGTGGATAGAATAACCGGGGCCACCCATACCTGTACCGTTAGGGTCTCCGCCCTGAATCACAAAACCAGGTATCACCCTATGAAAAATCAAACCATCATAAAAACCTTTTTTGATCAAAGAAATAAAATTAGCTACCGTATTGGGAGCAAATTCAGGTAAAAGCTCCGCTTTGATTTCCTTACCGCTTGCCATAGCAAGAGTTACTATGGGTTTTTTGTTTTCAGCCATTATTGAGCCTCCAATTTTTTATTTTATTTTACCGATTTTGGGGTCTATATGCACATAATCAGGCAAACCGTCTTTTATAGGCAAATTTACCTCTCCCATAATCAATGGGCGAGCATATTTAATAAAATCTTTTGTTACATTATTGCCTTCTTTTACTATCCAATCCAAAGGTACTTTCTTTTCAATATTAGCCACCTTGCCCAAAGGTACTGTGCCTGTACGGCAAACATATTCGGGTTCCCTTTTACATTCCAGGCTTACCATTACACCGCTTACACCCGCTAAAGCTAAATCAACGGCCTTAGCACCCGACATATATGCTTCATTAACATCGGTCAAAGAAGCAAAATGCATGGCTGAACGCTGGGCAGTACCCAAAGTATTACAGCGTGCTTTTATGCCAAGCTCATGCTCAACTATGTTTTTTAAAGCCTCACCCGCACCGCTCAACTGAGCATGGCCAAAGGCATCTATAGTACCCCCTGCGGCAATATAATTACCTTTATCATCTACTATACCTTCGGAAGCAACTACATAAGCATAGCCCAATTCATTATATAGCTTTTCCACATCAGCCAAAAACTTATCAATATAAAAAGGAACTTCTGGTAAATATACTAAATGAGGAGCATCTTCAGGGCGACGTTTTGCTAAAGCGCCTGCCGCGGTCAGCCAACCTGCATTACGCCCCATGGCTTCCAAAATAGTAACCTTATTTTTGGTCGAAACACTTTGTAAATCTATTCCTGTTTCCATAACGGTAGCAGCCAAATATTTTGCTGCACTGCCAAAGCCTGGGCAATGGTCGGTAAAAGGCAAATCGTTATCTACAGTTTTGGGAACCCCTATAACGTACATTTCATAACCTGCAGCTTCGGCTGCCAGCATCATTTTGTGGGCAGTATCCATAGAATCATTACCACCGTTATAAAAGAAATAGCGAATATCGTATTTTTTGCATATTTCTACCAGCTTTTCTTGGTCAGAATCGGTAACCTTATAGCGGCAAGAAAATATACCTGCACCGGGAGTATAACGCAAACCATGTATAATAGCCTTATCCTGCTTGGACATATCTATAATATTTTCATCTAAAATACCTTTTATACCATGCAATCCGGCATAAATTTTGCCGGGAGCATCAACCGAAAGCCATCGTTCCACCACACCGCACACACTGTTATTTATAACCGCGGTAGGACCACCGGATTGCGCAATAATGGCATTGCCTTTCAACAAAACAAATCAGCTCCTTTTTATAATAATTACTAATGTATATATGATACCAGCGGCATTAATTTTTGTCAAAATAAGCTTGATATTTAAAATAGGTATTTTTTTTGATATAATAAGATTGACAAAATTTTCAGACATACTCCTGATTCTATTATTATGCATTTTTTATACTTTTTTAATTATTTTTTTATACTCCCACAGGCTTATGGGATATGCATGGAAAAATGAACACCTTTTATTAATCAGAGTTCATGGCCTGCTAAACCAAGAACTACCTTATGATTTTGATTATGTTTTTTGTATTATTATACATTAAGGCATTAAAAAATTTAAATAGTGCATATTTGCATTAATTGTCTGAATTTGTTATTGGTATTTGCTTTTCTATTTTCCAATGATATAATTACAAAAAATGTCTATAAAGTGCTTAGTTTGTATAAATAAAAAGGAGGTAAACCATGACACCTAACATGACCAACGAAGAAAAATATGCTCTTTTGGAAGATTTTATCAACCAACAAGAAAACAAAAGCACTTCCTTAATTGCTATATTGCATTATGCGCAGGAACTTTTTGATTACCTGCCCAATGATGTACAAACCTTCGTAGCACAAAAAATTGGTATCCCTACTGCCCGTGTTTATGGAGTAGTAAGTTTTTATTCTTTCTTTACCACAAAACCAAGAGGCAAATATAAAATAAATATTTGCTTAGGTACAGCCTGCTTTGTTAAAGGATCCGACAAAATCTATAATGAATTCAAAAAACAGTTAAGTGTTGAAGATGGTGAAGTAACTCAGGATGGCTTATTTTCAATACATCCTGTACGTTGTATAGGTGCCTGCGGATTGGCTCCTGTTGTTATGATAAATGAGGATGTTCACGGTATGCTAAATGCCAAAGAAGTTGCTCCCATTATCAAGTCTTACCGAGATAAGGAGGGAATGTAAATGAAAATAAGATCTTTTGATGATTTGAAACAATATAAAAAATCCCTCTATGGCAACAAAAAAACAGCTAAATATACCGTATTGGTAGGCATGGCTACCTGTGGCGTGGCATCGGGTGCCAAGACAACCATGACTGCCTTTGAGGAAACAGTTAATGAGCTTGGCTTAAAAAATGTTATACTTAAACGTACAGGCTGCATAGGTTATTGTTTTTTGGAGCCGATTGCCGAAGTTATTGATGAACAGGGAAATTCTACTATATACACCAAAGTAGATAAAGCAAAGGTTGCAGAAATAGTTTCCTCACACCTGCAAAACGGTAAACCGCTTACTGAAGGTGTCATCAAACCTGATATGCAGCGCATCAATTTGGCTGAAGTAAAACCTATTCAAAAGCGTCAATTGCGTGTTGCTTTAAGAAACTGCGGTGTAATAGATCCTGAATCACTTGATGATTATATCAAGTATGATGGCTATACGGCTTTAGCCAAATGCTTGTTTGAATTGACTCCCAACGGTGTTATAGAAATAATCAAAAGAAGCGGCTTGCGCGGTCGTGGCGGCGGTGGTTTCTCCACAGGCTTAAAATGGAGCTTTGTTGCTAAAGAGAATGCGCCCGTAAAAAACATCATCTGTAATGCGGATGAAGGCGACCCCGGTGCTTTTATGGATAGGAGCATTTTGGAAGGTGATCCTAACTCTATCCTTGAAGCAATGGCTATAGCGGGTTATGCCACAGGAGCCGCTCATGGTTATATTTATATCCGTGCGGAATATCCCATGGCAGTAAAACGCTTAAAAATAGCTATTGCTCAAGCAACTGAAATGGGCCTTTTGGGCGATAATATCATGGGTACGGATTTTTCCTTTGATATTCAGATAAAACTTGGTGCGGGTGCTTTTGTTTGCGGTGAAGAAACAGCTTTGATCCACTCCATCGAAGGTAAACGCGGTGAACCCAAAATGAAACCGCCCTACCCTGCCAAACGCGGCTTATGGGGTGAGCCTACCTGTGTAAATAACGTAGAAACCTATGCAAATATCTGCCCTATCATAATAAAAGGGGATCAATGGTTCAACTCTATGGGTACAACTAAAAGCCCCGGCACCAAAGTGTTTGCCTTAGCCGGTAAAATCAACAATGTTGGCCTTGTTGAAGTACCTATGGGCATAACCTTAAGAGAAATGATATATGATGTGGGCGGTGGCATTGTAGACGGCAAAGCCTTTAAGGCCATTCAAACAGGCGGCCCGTCGGGCGGCGTTATACCCTATACCATGCTTGATACTCCTATAGAATACGATTCCCTGGTAGCTATGGGCTCTATGATGGGTTCCGGCGGCATGATCGTTATGGATGAAGATGACTGCATGGTGAATATAGCTAAATTCTACCTTGAATTCAGTGTTGAAGAATCCTGTGGACGCTGTACACCTTGCCGTATCGGTAATAAACGCCTTTTTGAAATACTTGAAAAAATTACTAATGGTAATGGTACCATGGATGATATACGCAAGCTTAAAGAATTGGGCAGAGTTATTAAAGATACCGCTCTTTGCGGTTTAGGACAAACTTCACCCAACCCTGTATTAAGTACACTCCACTTTTTTGAAGATGAATATATAGCCCACGTAGTAGACAGAACTTGCCCCGCTAAAACCTGCTCGAGCTTGATTCGCTACTTTATCATGCCGGATAAATGTATCGGTTGCACTCTTTGTGCCCGTGTTTGTCCTGTAAGCTGTATAGATGGTGAACGTAAAGCTCTGCACTCTATACGTCAACACGAATGTATCAAATGCGGCGCCTGCATGGATGCCTGCAAATCAAATGCTATAGTTAAGAGATAAATATGATATATAGGAGGTGTTAAAGTGATAGACGTTACTATAAATAATATTACCGTATCTGTTCCTGAAGGTACAACAATTTTAGAAGCGGCGGAAAAAGCACAAGTGCACATTCCTACGCTTTGCCACTTAAATATGCCAAATGTGCGTTATGTTAACAAATGTTCTTCCTGCCGTATCTGTATGGTTGAAGTTGAAGGACGTGCTAATTTGGTACCTGCCTGCGCCACTGAAGTAACACAGGCAATGGTAGTAAAAACCTCTACACCAAGAGCCATGTCTGCCAGAAAAATTGTTTTGGAGCTTTTGCTTTCCGACCACCCGGCAGATTGCCTTTGCTGTCCTAAAAACACTCGTTGCGAACTACAGTCGCTGGCTTATGAATTGGGTGTAAGGGAAATTGCTTATAAGGGTGAACAATCCATCTATCCCCCCGATGTTACAAGCTGCTCCTTTATTCGTGATCTTAATAAATGTATCATGTGCCGCCGTTGTGAAACAGTATGCAACAATGTGCAAACAGTTGGCGTATATTCAGCTGTAGACCGTGGTTTTGATGCAGTTGTAAACTCTGCCTTCGGCAGACCTATAATCGAAAGTCCCTG
>ENA-UOOR01002758-UOOR01002758.1-fermentation-metagenome-genome-assembly--contig:-NODE-2758-length-17007-cov-44.685760_pt1 | contig 17007 bp, 12 predicted proteins | sample MGYA00245780_ERZ724029 | MGnify/ENA primary metagenome ERZ724029 (study PRJEB28704, sample SAMN03018315) | fermentation metagenome | biome: anthropogenic terrestrial biome; feature: soil... | reverse complement strand
CTTTTGCTCCACTCGGAAATTGCAAACAAGCTTGCATTTCCTCATTACGCTTTATTATATTATAGACTTGTTAGCGGGTGAATAGTAACGATGAATTCCATGCCCCGGAATAACGATTCGCCCTGTTTCATGGAATAATCCGCGCCGATTTTTAATAAATTATAGTAACATACTTCCCGATTGCAGGATGCCTGCGGCTCAACATTTTTTGCAGGCTTTGAAGAAAGGCATGGTTATCAACATGAAGGCAACAAATAATCTATCTCTTAAAATGAATATTCAGAATAGGAAGGAACGGACTGCCCTAAATAAGTTTATTAAAGGCTTCCTGGTATTATTCCTGGTAATCATGATTCTATTTCCGGCAGCCTCCTACGAAGGAGCAACGACCGGTCTTCTTCTATGGTTTCACAATGTTCTTCCAAACCTGCTGCCTTTTATTATCCTGTCAAATCTTATGATTCAATTAAACATCGCCGGTAAAATCAGCCGCCTGTTTCACCCCCTCCTCGGAAGGCTGTTCAAAGTAACGAAGGAGGGCTGCTATCCAATTATCATTGGATGCCTGTCCGGTATACCGATGGGTGCAAAGGCAACGGCAGACCTTGTATCGGAAGGTAAGATTGAAGAGCACGAGGGAAATTTTCTAATTACCATGTGTAATAATGCAAGTCCTATGTTTATTATTGGATATATTGCCATATCTCAATTAAAGCTTCCCCGAATCAAATATCCCTTATTCGTCATTCTGTACAGCTCTGCCGTGATCAGCGCCCTACTATGCCGTTTTATCCTGCATGGACACCCCGGGAAAGAAGTAAAAAATGAAGCGAACGCTTCCCGTACCGTATTAAAACCGCTTCCCGGCACATCAAACCGCTTCTCCTTTGAAATTCTCGACAACTCTATTATGAACGGCTTTGAAGTCGTCACCAAGATCGGAGGATATATCATTTTATTCTCTATAATCGCACAGATCATTCATGAAATCGGGCCAAATATTAGTTTTTATAAAGCGTTCCTCATGGGCATTATGGAAATCACAACGGGAATCAGTCAAATATGTAAAGCAGGAATTGATACGAATACAAAAATAGTCCTGGCTGCAGTACTTACCTCCTTTGGCGGTCTATCCGGTATGGCGCAAACCAAAAGTGTACTGGGCAGCACAAGACTATCCATGAGTTACTATGTAATTGGCAAATTAACCAATGCATTGGTCACCTTTATTCTGATTACTTTATATGTAACCCTGTTTCCATTCTAACCGCTACTCAACACCATTATAGAAAGTATTTTCATCAAATTCGTAATCCGTATTCTCCGCCGGTTCTTCCTGAGGAGCCGGCTGCTGCTCCTGCTGAGAATAAAGCTGCTGCTCCTGCTGAGGATAAAGCTGGCTGCTTAGCTCCTTTTTATTGCTGCTTATAATGTCCAAATTGTTTTTAAGAGCACCGATAAAGCTGTCATATTTTGAACTTGATGATTCATAAGCAGCTGCCAGTATTTTCTGAACCTCGGTTAATATATCATTTGAATAGATCAAAGCTCCGGTTCTGATCTGATCGGATTCCTCCCTGGCCTCCCTGCGCATTTTCTCCGCCTCTTCCGAAGCCTGCATGATCATCTCATTCGCCTGATAATAGGCCTGCTGCATAATTTCATGCTCATTCGTTAAATCCTTGGATTTCTCTTTTGCCTCTGCCAGGATTGCATCTGCTTTTTCCTCTGCATCTGCAATGATCGCATCACGATTGCTGATAATCTTTTGATAACGCTTGATCTCATCCGGTGTTCTAAGCCTCAGTTCATCCAGCAAATCATACAATTCATCCTTAGGTACAATGACTTTTGTACTCGATAACGGCTGCATTCTACAGCTTTCGACAAATTCATAAATGTCTTCAATTAATTGCTCAATCCTGCTTGCTCCCATGATTAACACTCCTTATCGAACTATATTTATCGTAAACAGACTGTAAAATACATTCCGGTACAAACTGATTAATATTTCCGCCAAAGCTGGCAATTTCTCTTACTGCGCTGGAGCTTAGATAGGAATATTCCAACCTGGTAGTAAAAAATACGGTATCGATATCCGGGCAAAGCTTATGATTCGTCTGCGCCAGCTGCAGTTCATATTCGAAATCCGTAATGGCCCGAAGTCCCCTTACGATAATATTTGCCTTATTTTTCTTTGCAAAATCAACCAAAAGTCCGTCGAAAGCTTCTACCCGAATCGGAGGCAGCTCGGGATGATCTTTTGCTACCCTTTCAATCAGCTCCACTCTCTCGTCTGAAGTAAATACCGGCTTCTTCGAACCATTTACCAAGACACCGATAATAAGCTGATCTACCAGGCCGGCTGCCCGGGTAATAATATCCAAATGCCCAAGCGTAATCGGATCGAAGCTTCCGGGATATATACCAATTTTCATGTCTCACCTTGTTTCCGCGCCATTTCTGCGCTCTTATCCTCATTCTGCGCCATCCTTGTACTCATCAATTGTTACTGTTCACACCCTGGGCAAAGTCTATAATATGATTTGACAAATGATATCCGATAAGGAGTATTTGCATTCGTCGGTACTTTGGCTCCGTATTTTGGAGCCTTATGTACCGCTACGTAATGAATCTTAAGCGAAAGCGTCTCCGAATTCGGATATATTTGTCGAAATCATAACATGGTATACATAGTGGGTGTGAACAGTATTCATCAATTTACACAAATTGGCTTTCATTTTTTTACTTTAATAAAAACATGCTGATTTGACTTATATTCTTTCTTCCGGAATATTTGAAACTTCGTATCAGTCAAATAATCAAAATCAGTATGTAAGGAAGTCTCCATTACAATAATGGTATCGCAATATATGATATTAGAGTTCTGAAGCATAAGTAAAATTTGCTTTTCTAATAACAGATCATAAGGCGGATCCATAAATATTACATCAAAAACCTTTCCTTGGATCTCAAGGGCACGGATTGCCTCCAATGCATCCAATGCAAATACCTGCGCCTGCCCCTCGAGCTTTGTTGTCTTAAGATTGCTCCGGATGCAGCTAAGCGCCGCCTTATCGTTTTCTACAAATGCAGCATATTTAGCACCTCTTGATAATGCCTCAATTCCGATTGCACCGCTGCCGGAAAACAAGTCCAAAAAATCAGCATCGGCTAAGTACGGGTTAAGTATATTAAATAGAGTTTCCTTGATTCTATCTGTTGTAGGTCTTGTGTCAAATCCTTCCGGAGTCTTTAGCTGTAATCTTCTTGCTTTACCCGCTATCACTCTCATATTCTTTCCCCATCTTCCTATTTATAATATGCATGACCTACCATGAACAATAATTTCATATGTCATGTTGATACGTAATAACTCAATTCTATAATATTATGAACACTTGTCAACTTATTTTATAGTTAGTTTATCCCATCCATGCCAAGATTTCAATAGATAATTCGTAGTATGCAAAGGAATTCACAAACTTTTAACAGTAGCTGCGATAAAACGAACCGATCCGCAGAGAAATACCTTGCGCGCGAGTGCGCATCCTTAGCGGAGCGTTTTTTATCGTATAGGATGCAGTTTTCTATTATATAATAAATAGGGGCGTGCTGCGCCCTAACCGTAAAAAGTCAGTTTGCAACACGCCCCGCATGATTCCTATATTATAAAATTAATAATTTCCTTATTGACCTGCCATCTGTCTTTTCTGTTCTTCAATCATTTTCTTAACCATATAACCGCCCACAGAACCATTCTGTTTGGAGGTTAGGTCGCCATTGTAACCTTGCTTTAAAGGAACACCAATTTCATTCGCAACCTCGTACTTAAATCGGTCCAACGCAGCTCTTGCTTCTGGTATTTCTGCTCTGTTTCTACTTGCCATATAAACTCCTCCATTTCTTATTTTGAAAAACTAAAATCAAAATAATTTGTGTTGTTGTTTACTGCTTAATAAATATATACTAAGTTGGTTACGATAATAGTATCTACAGTTCTTTTTAAAATACACTAGAAGTTTTTTCATTTATTTTTAAAAAACGACCCACTCTCACCGGTCCTCCAGGCAGACATAGGGGTTATGCTTTGCAACACACATGTAGGAAGGACGTATGATTTTACCGGCATTATTTAATTCCTCTAAGCGGTGTGCTGTCCAGCCGGAGATTCGTGCAATAGCAAAAATCGGTGTATATAATTCGATCGGTAGACCCAGCATATGGTAAACAAATCCGCTGTAGAAATCGACATTTGCACTAACGCCTTTATAAATTTTTCTTTCCTTTGCAATAATTAAAGGCGCGATTCTCTCCACCTTTTCGTAGAGAGCAAATTCTTTATCCATACCCTTTTCTTCCGACAGGCTCCTAACAAATTGCTTTAATACATTTGCTCTTGGATCCGAGATGGAATATACCGCATGTCCCATACCATAGACCAGTCCGGACTTATCAAATGCCTTCTTATTAAGAAGATTCGAGATATATGTGCCGATCTCCTCTTCATCCTCCCAATCCTTAATATTTTCCTTCATATCCTCGAACATCTTAACGACCTTGATGTTAGCACCACCATGTCTTGGTCCCTTTAAGGAGCCTAAGGAGGCTGCAACTGTCGAATAGGTATCCGTTCCGGAAGAAGTAACCACATGGGTTGTAAACGTAGAATTGTTACCGCCGCCATGCTCTGCATGAAGAACAAGAGCAATGTCTAGGATTTTTGCTTCCAGTTTGGTAAAGCTTTTATTCGGCCGAAGCATGCGCAGAATATTTTCCGCCGTAGAAAGTCCTTCCTTCGGCGGATGAATCACCAGACTCTTCCCCTGATAATAATGGTGATATGCCTGATATCCATATACCGACAACAGAGGAAATCTTGCGATCAGCTGCAGACACTGGCGAAGCACATTCTCAATCGTAATGTCATCTGCCATATCATCATAGGAATACAGGGTTAGTACGCTTCGAGCCAGAGTATTCATCATATCCTTGCTGGGAGCTTTCATAATTACATCACGGACAAAGCTTGTCGGAAGCTCCCTGTATTCTTCCAAAAGCAAATTAAAGGAATCCAGCTTTTCCCTTGTCGGTAACTCTCCAAAGATCAGTAAATACGTAACTTCTTCAAATCCAAAACGATCGTCATGAATAAAGCCCTGAATAATTTCTTCTACGTCTACCCCACGATAATACAATTTTCCCTCGCACGGGACATACTCATTGCCCACCATTTTGTAGGATATGATATCGGAAATCTCTGTCAGGCCGGTTAAGACACCTTTACCGCTGAGGTCTCTCAATCCACGTTTCACATCATATTTTGCATATAATTCGGGGTCAATTGCATTGTTCTTCTTGCACAAGTCTGCTAATTCCATTAATTCCGGAGTAATTTCGGTGTATTTATTCATTATCTTGCTCTCCTTTCATATGCATGTAGACGAAAAGCAATTGTGAAACTCTTACTTCATTCCTTATGTATACACCATAGCGGCGATATTAAAGTTCCGCAATTACTTAGCATAAGCGAATTATATCACAAAAGTGAATTCGTGGAAACTATTAATTTATTAATATAAAATGAAATGTATAATAATTCTCATAAACTTTTATCTCGTATTAAAATTCCAGGTGCACCGCTTCTTTCGTCTGATTCCCGGCTTCATCTTTCGCGATACAGGTAATATAATAGGTTCCGTCCCCAGGCTCTTCGATTGTGATTTTTATGTAAATATTCTCCATATTCGAATAATTATCCGTCACACAAATCTGATCTATAATGAGTTCCCGGGTCAGTGCCTGCCCGTCCGGGACAGCAATCTCAGATAATCCGGAAATGACCGGTGCTTCACTGTCAATATAGAAAACAGCATGCTCGGTAGTCTTAACCTCCTGCCCTACCGCGATTGCATAGGTAATCCGATACTCCTCCGCACTGATTTTATCAATCGTAACCTCCATATCCTCCGTATTTAAGCGGACCTTGGAGCAATATGCCTTAACTTTGTCTAAAGCAAGCTCCCGGTTAATCTTCGTCCCTTTCTTTACCACCCGGTCCCTTACCCCGGTTATTACCGGCTTTTCCAGACTTTCCTTCACCTTCACCGTGATGGTCTTTTCGACTGTCTGATCTAAGGAATCGGTGACGGAATACGTTATCTCATATTCTCCTGCCATATACGGATTTACTTCCCCTTTTATAACAATATCGGAAGTGATATCGGTTCCGTAGGAGGAGGTTGCTTTGACCCCATCAAGCAGGTCAATGTCTTTTCCCCAGAATATCGATCGGTACCTTACCCCTGCCAGGGTAGGTTCTTTAAAATCGTAGTAAGGATTCTTCTCGTTTGGATCGGTCGGATCCCACCGGACTCCGGATGCAAGTTTGCGAGCCTTCGGCTTTCCCAGCGGCCCCGGGCTTTTTTCATCGTCATAGATGATCACCGTAGTTCCTGTCGGACAGTGGTCATAGATCCACTTTGCGTCCTCCACCGTAAGACGAATGCATCCATGGGAAGCAGCTTTTCCCAATTTATTGTATTCGTTTATGGCAAGTGTAGCCGGATTACTATATTCCCAATAATACACGGAATGGAATAATACCCCTCCGATAATCCGCGTGGAATATTGTCCCCATACCTCCCCCATCAAAGCCTTCCATCGGTATTTGCCCTGTGTCTGAAAGGTCCCCAGGGGTGTCTCGGTTCCTTTTTTTCCCACGGAACATACCATTGCCTTAACCGGAGTCTCATACACCCCTTTGGTATCTTTCTCATAGATCGTAATCGTATTATGAACCCGGTTCACCTTGATTAAATAAGGTTTTTCCTCCATTTTCTCCGCGGCCAGAGCCATCGGAGCTTTGGCGGTCAGTAATAATACTGCCCATCCAAGAATCACTGCCGTAAGATAAAAGCCTTGTATTCTTTTGCTTCTTTTCCCCATGCTGATTCTCCTTCATGTTCTACTCTCTCTTTAGTTACTGTTCACACCCTGGGCAAAGTCTATCATATGATTTCGACAAATGATATCTGATAAGGAGTATTTGCATTCGTCGGTACTTTGGCTCCGTATTTTGGAGCCTTATGTACCGCTACGTAATGAAGCTTAAGCGAAAGCGTCTCCGAATCGGATACATTTGTCGAAATCATGGTATACATGGTGGGTGTGAATAGTAACTCTCTTTTAAGTCAATGTCTTTTACTCATTGATGCGGACAATATAAGTCTCATAATCCTTGTTTTCTGTTGCAGGGCTATAGAAAACGGTTCTTCCAAGATTTTTTATCAGTTCGTGATTCACATTTTCATACTTCTCCTGCTCCAATTTACCTACATAGATATATTCCACCTTGTATTTACGAAGCAGTGCCCGTACCATTTCTTCCTCGGCAGAAGTATATATGGTTTTGATATCCTCCGACCGCCGGTCCAGTAAGGAGGGATCTCCTTTCCACAGCCATTCATGGGTATGCCAGCCAAGCACCGTCGGCAGCCCCGTAATGACCGAAACCCTTTGATAATCCGTATAGCTGTCTCCATTGGCTTCCAGAATTACCGGCATACCGGATACATTGTCATTCAGCCAGCAGGTCGCAAGGTAATCATCCGGCATCTCTTTCTTCATAAAAGCAGCCGCATCGATTCCTTTGTAAGCCTTCCGGTCAAATATATTCCCATACCAGGCATTTACCGCATTCCCCGCATAGAAGAGGGAACTGAGAAACAGGATAAACCCACACCATGCCGCTCTCTTCTGCCGGGCGGTGGTGCCAAAACGGATCAGACGGATCCACAGATATCCAAAGCTAATGCCAAATAGAATGAATGCCTGATAGGTCAGCTTAAACATGGTATTTGCTCTTTTATAGTCACCGGAATAGATGTCCTCCACATAGAGAATCTCCGGTATAAGAACCAACCCGATTGCGCATAATCCCAGAATCAGAACAAACAGATCGGAACTGTCCATCGTTTCCATAAAGCGGAAAACTGCAGGTTTCTTTCTCCTTTTTACTTTCTTAGATCTCTTTGCCTTTTCTGATCCCTTTGTTTCCTTTTTCCTGGTTATTTCCGATGTTTCCTTTTTCCTGGTTATTTCCGACTGCTTTTTTACCGGCTCTTCTTGCATTTCGGCCTGCCTGGTATAATTTCTTTTAAAATCACCGATAAGGAAACAAAGAAAGGAAATCACCGCAAAAAATGGGAGTCCCCATAGGATGATCAGCTGATTCAGCGGCGTATGGGCTTCTGCCAACCGTATCTTCGTAGAAATCTGATCAAAACATAAAGTAAAAGGCAGGCTAACCAACGTGGATAATCCCAGGATAACGATTCCCTCCAGCGCGGTTATCCAGTAAGCTTTTCCTTTAAAATTATATACAATCATATTGGAAAATAGAATAACCGCTCCCGAAACCATGTAGTAAATCGGAAAGTCCCAGTAATTCGTCATATGAAAAAGACCGATAAAAAAGCCCAGCATGATTAGGGAGGGATGGAATATTTCTTTCCATACGGGTTGCTTCTGCTCTTTTGCCGCTCTTTTAAAGTACATCCAACCAAGCAAAATTCCAATTACCGTTAAAACGAAAAGAATATTGATGACATGCGCATGCAGATCCCCCAACACAAAGGAATAGGAAGGGAACTCGTGGATTGTCTTATCGTTGGTTTCCGGATGGTATCCAATAAACCGGGTGGCATCCGGAAACCAATAGCGCTTCGCAGCTTTCTCTATTCCAAAGAATTGCCGGACCGCCGGTTCGATCCATTGATATACCGTGTAATGCATATTTCCGGCGATACAGACCCCGGCTCCGCCAAGGAGGCCGCCGATACAGGGAAGAAACTTGTCCTGTTTACGGTTTTTTACCGGACCGCCGTGCCCATTTTGATACCGCAGGACTAAGTTATAAACGATGGAGCAGGGAAGTACAAAGGCAAATGCCCCGGTCATCATTAACATGAGATTATACCCATCCGATACCGGAACGAAGGACAGCTTCGTCAGAAACACCGCCATATATTGTCCGACATAGTAATAATTCAATTTTGTTCCGGAGAACCAGAAATCCTGGGGAGGCATATATTCACTGCGCATCATGCTGGTCATAAAACCATAATCCATGAATTTTTCCGTTCCATAGGCCTGTGGCTTAAATCCCCTGATATAGGTAAAGACAAGAAACAATCCAAGGAAAAGAAGCTCCTCGGTAATCACAGCCTCCAGATATTTCTTCCCGGTCTGCGGAAAGGAATATACCTTTCCGGCTTTTCCCCGCTTTCCTTGCCGGCAGAGAAGAATAACCCCATTGATCAGGAAGGAAACAGCTACCGAAATCATGCAGGAGCTTGTCGTAAATTTCAGGATATGCAGGGAGGAAAAAAGCCACATAAGATAACCAGTCACCGCGATTCCAATCGTCTTGGCGAAGAGATATCCCCGGTCATGAAGACCGGCAAACAGCAGATTGGAAAGCGGAAGAAAGATTATACCAAGAAGCAATACCGTTACCCACCACTGCAGAAAAGGCAGAAAATCTCCCCGTAAAAGGAATCTCCCCAGGAGCATTACCAAAAGCGCTATAAAGGAATAAACTATTTTTTTAAACATCTTAAATCTCCATTCTGCCGTTACCTGCGAACACTAAACTCCCAATTTATGATTCATTCTACGAAAATCCCGCAGTGCCTGCCTTCCAATCCGGATAATTTTTCTCATATTGATGGAATTGACCCCGCCCTGCCTCGGCCGGAAGGTTACCGGCAGATATTTTACCGCTAATTTCTTCTTCGCGTAGAGGACGGATATCATGACATTGGACAAATTATAATTCTCCGGAATCATGGTGATCTGCTCTCGCAATGTGTCTGCCTTCATCAGCCGAAAAGGCGTATTCGCATCCGTGATCCACACATGAAAGCAGAGCCAAAGGGTGAACTTTAATGTCTTCGTGACGAACACCCTGGACCATCCATCCTGCCGGCCTTTGCGATTGCCGATCACCATATCGTAAGCTTCCCTCTGCTCCCAGAAGGGCCAGAACTCTTCCGGTAATGTCTGCCCGTCGGAATCCGTCTGAAAGATGTAATCCGCTCCGGCTTCCAATGCATAGCGATATCCGTACAGCACCGTCGCACCATGCCCGCTGTTTGGCTTTGTAAGAGGCTCGAATGCTTCCTTCGTTTCGCTGCATTCCTTCATAAGGGAAAATGTTCTGTCCTTACTGCCATCATCGATGATCACCAGCTTGCTTCCGTTGCCGATCTTCTCTACGATCGGATACCAGTCCCTTATCACTGCGTTAATATTTTCTTCCTCATTGTAAGCAGGAATCACAATATACAATCGATCCATCGGTCTCCTCAATTCTGCGCGGCTTTTTGCATCTGTTCAAATACGTCCAGTGCTCTTTTTACCGCCGCGTCCATATTATAATACTTATATTCGGCTAAACGGCCAAGAAAAATAACCTTGCTTTCCTTTTTCATCTCCTCCGCATAAAGAGCAAACTGTGCTTTACAATCCTTCGTCGGGAAAGGATAATACGGCTCTCCCTCCGCGCAGGGGAATTCTTTACATATCGTAGTCTTTCTATGCTCCTGCCAGGTCAATTTCTTAAATTCAGTAATTCTTGTATAATCATAATCATTCGGATAATTCACGACCGGTGCTTCCTGGAAGGTTTCTTTATCGTAGGTTTCAAAGGCAAAATGGATACTGCGGTAGGAAAGCCTGCCATACTTATAATCGTAGTAATCATCCGCAGGTCCGGTGTAAATTAGTTTCTCATAACTAATATCCCCGATCACCTCTTTATAATCCGTATTCAGCATGATTTTGATATTCTTATTAGCCGCCATTTTCTCACACATCTTCGTATAGCCGAATTTTGGCATCCCCTGATAGCGGTCTGCAAAATATCTGGTATCCCGGTTTAGGCGGATCGGAATTCTGGAGATTACCGAGGTGTCCAATTCTGCCGGATCAATTCCCCATTGCTTCTTCGTATAATTTTCAAATATCTTCGAATAGATATCCGGTCCCACCTTGCTTAAAGCGACCTCTTTGCTCGTCGTAACCTCATCAATTTCCACCGCCTGCTTCTTTAAGAAATCCTCTACCTGGGAGCAGTCAAGATTCAGGTTATACAGCTTATTTATCGTTTCAACAGTAATCGGCATCGGTATCAGATTGCCGTCCACATAGGTCAGAACCCTATGCCAGAAATCATTCCACTGTGTAAACTGCGACAGATACTGATATACGCTTTGGCTGTTGGTATGGAAAATATGAGGGCCATAGTTGTGAATCAATATCCCGTCTTCATTATAGGAATCATAGACATTTCCGCCGATATGGTTTCTTTTTTCAATCACCAGTACCTTTTCCTGAAGTACATTGGCGATTCTCTCCGCCATGGTTAAGCCGGACAATCCCGCACCGACAATTACATATTTAAAATTCATATCATTACCTCTTTTCTTATTTTTATTTAATTTGCACAAATCAAGGAAAAACCTAAGTAATCGGAAACAATATTTTAGCTACCTGTCAAACAAAGGAAGTTGCGTATCATAAATAGACAGTTCTCTTTCCCCCTCGCCCTCTTTATATACCCTTTGATAGGTCAAACGAATATTCTCTTCATTGAGCCGGTAGGCATCTGAATTACGGTTATCCCAATCGACAATGATAAACCGGATATGATTCTCGCGAACCAGGGTATCCAGCTCCCCGGGGGTTTCGGCTTCGTACATTTTTCTTACCTGCTCGTCCCGGTACAGGGTGTCGTATCCCGCAGACCAGGCATAATACTGCCATCCCTGATACAGCATGGCTCCTCCGAGAACCACTTGGTTAATCGCATAGTTTGACGTCAGAAAGATATCCTTGGAATTGCTGTTCTCGTCAATCCACTGCGTGAGGGGATCCTCCAAATCCAGTACGATTGCCGAGTCGGGTGTGTTTTTCCTCATTACCGTTATAAAATCATAGATCCCGGTGGAGGTCAGCATTAGAATCAGGAGTATCCCGGCCATTCGGATAAAGATATCGCGCCGCTGAAGCAGCCTTATTACCACATCCGCGGCAAATATGCCAAGTAAGATGCAGCTCATCATAATGTATTTGTGATTTACCGTCACATCTACGGTTAAGGATACTGTAAATGCGAAGATAAGCGGCAATGCAAATGCCAGCATCAGATGCTTTCCGACGCTTTTTTGTATGCAGAATGCCGCCAGAAGTACCAGGGGCAGTATGCCGAGCAGCCGTTCCAGATAGGAGGCAACTCCGAACAGGGTCCTATTCTCCGCAAGAAAGCCAAACAGGAAATCAAACGACACCGCCGATCCTTTCATAAAGAAATTCGTCTGCAGATAAGCCATTCCTATCGTAATTGCCGCAAGGAGAGCAAATTCCAACCGGTGCTCTGCCACGATAGCAGCAATAAAAAGCACGAGCAAGCACCCGATCACTGCCGCTCCATGAAAAAAGGACAAGCTGCCGAGCAGAATTCCTGCGGCAATGGGAGTCCGATAATCGGCGATGCTCCAAGCATCTTTTGTGAAGAAGATCTGCTTCATGCTATCAATGCATAGCCTAAGCGGCGTATCGACCTTCTCATGCATTTCATACACCCTTGGCAGAAGCAGCAGAATCACAAGAAACATAACGGCCAATCCAAATGCCAAATGCCTCTGGTTGCAGTAAACATTCAGATTCCATAATCCCCAGTCCTCCTTCGGCGTGTCTGACAGGAATGCGGTATTCTCTGCCAAAGCCTGCAGGACTCCGGTGCCGGACGGCAACCCGGCCAAATAGGTAAAGAGCGTCTTCGAGCTCCGGAATGCAAAGAATAGGCAGGCAAGACATCCGGCACCGACCTTCCCCGTTATCTTAAGAGCCAGAAGATACAGGAGCAGAAAAGCGCTGATGAAACTGAGCATGCTTGGCAGATTAAACGCATAATCGATCCTGAGCCCCAGATATTCCAGATTTCCAACCATAAATTGAAACATAAAGTGATATTTTATATCTTCCCCCGCATAATGGGAATACGAGGTCGGAAAATTATTGCCATAGGAAAAGGACCGTATCATTCCGATGTGGGGCGAAAAATCACTAAAAACCGAAAATCCGATATAAAGTTTACTGTCCTTTACAAAAAAGGTTGCCCACATCAGCAGGAAGGCTAACACTATGATTCCGACCAGCAAGCACTGTTCCGCCATAGAAAGCGATTTCTCCAGGCGAAGAGTTTCCTCTTTGCCTGCCTTTGCTCTGCGCTTACCTGCTTTTCTGAACCAATGGCAGACAGATATAATCCCTGCAACCGGCATGACTATAAGGTTCGCCCAGAACAAAGGTTCTGCCGTCCGTGCAAATACCATAGCCGTCCAATAGACGGCCCAGGTTAAAGCCAGGCTGCCGACCAGATACCATGCGGGCAGAAGCAGCAGGTACGGGCAAAAAGAAAGGGTTGATTTATTATAGTCCGTCTTCGCCATATTCACAAGTCCCGGGAAGGCAAAGTTGCAAATTGCAGCTCCGGTGGTAAAGCACAGAAAAAGGTAAAGGAGTCCCATCATTTCTTCTCACCGCCCTTAATGCATTTTGCTATCAGGTATCTTGGTCTTCCTTTCACTTCCTGATATATCTTTGTCAGATAGATACCGATCATTCCGAGGCTTATCATAACCGAGCTTCCGATAAAAAGCTGCAGCAGAATCACCGTTGTAAATCCATTCAGCGCACGGCCGCTGAACTTCATATAGATGGTTTCAATGCCTAAAACAATGGTTCCGATCAGCATCAAGATGCCAAGAATTGTGATACAGTGAAGAGGGACCGAGGTAAAAGAAGTGATTGCATTCACTGCCAGCCGCAGCAGACGGTAGGACGACCATTTGGTCTTTCCATTCACCCTCTTAGCCACATCGAATCGCAGCTGCTTTCGTTCAAACCCGACCCAGGATGCCATTCCGCGGAAAAAGGTTGTCCTCTCCGGAAGCTGCTTCCAGGCTTCTACCACCATGCGATCCATTAATTTAAAATCGGATGCATTTTCCAGATCAATATCCGCTGTCTTTAATAAAATATAGTAGAAAAGCTTTGCACAGATACGGTAGAAGGGTTTCTCCTTCCCTCTGGAATTTTTAATGCAATCCACCACATCAGCACCATTCCTCCATGCCTTAACCATCTCTGGTATCAGTTCCGGCGGATGCTGCAGATCCGCATCCATCACAAGAACCATATCTCCCGCGGCATAGGTCAGACCGGCACAAAGGGCAGATTCCTTACCAAAATTTCTGCTCAGCCGCAGAGCCGTAACCTTCGGATTCGTATCCGTCAGGCTTTTTAGCTCCGCCCAGGTATTATCCCTTGATCCGTCATCTACAATAATAAATTCATAGGGGATCTTATTCTCCTTCAGGACCGATTCAATAACACCGATTGAGCTCTTGATATGACTGCCCTCCTCATATGCGGGTATCACAACGGACAGGACGGCTTCTGCTGATCTGCTATCTTCCATGTTCGGTTGCATCATTTCCATATCGTACCTCATTTTCTCCCGTTATTTTACTGTTACTGTTCACACCCCACAACAAAGTCTATCCATATGATTTCGGCAAATGATATCCGATAAGGAGTATTTGCATTCGTCGGTACTTTGGCTCCGTATTTTGGAGCCTTATGTACCGCTACGTAATGAAGCTTAAGCGAAAGCGTCTCCGAATCGGATACATTTGTCGAAATCATAAACATGGTATACACGGTGGGTGTGAACAGTAACATTTTTCTTACAGCGTATTGGTCTGGTTTAGTATCCTCTCCTCCAGATAAGGATTCTCATCAAAAATAGCGGATACTTCTTTATCCGTTAACTCTTTTACTGCCTCCGCGGCGGATTTCAGCTGCTCCACATCGTTAAAGACATCGGCCATCTTAAATTCCATTGTTCCGCTCTGCCGGATACCAAAGATATCACCGGGGCCGCGCAGCCGCAGATCCTCTCCTGCGATAAAGAATCCATCGTTGGATTTATTTAAGATCAGCAGGCGCTCCCAGGCATCCTTTCGGTTACTGTCACAGACAAAGATACAGTATGACTGATGCTCTCCGCGACCCACTCGGCCGCGAAGCTGATGAAGCTGTGCCAAACCGAACCGCTGGGCATTTTCCACCATCATAACCGTTGCATTCGGTACATTGACCCCGACCTCAACCACCGTTGTAGACACAAGAACGTTAATTTTACCATCGGCAAACCGCTCCATTACCTCGTTCTTCTCCTTGGGCTTCATCTTCCCATGCAGATATTCTACGGTTACGCCCGGAGCCAGTGCTTCCTTTAACGTCTCGGCATAATCAATCACATTTTCCGCCTCCATCGCTTCACTTTCCTCCACCATGGGGCAGATCACATAGGCTTGTCTGCCCATAGCAACCTGCTTATCTATAAAGCGGTATGCACTCGGGCGGTAATTCGTATCCACGACGCAGTTCTTAACCGGAAGCCTTTTGGCAGGAAGCTCATCCACAATAGAAATGTCCAGATCCCCATATAAGATAATCGCAAGGGTCCTTGGAATCGGAGTTGCACTCATTACCAGTACATGGGGCTGCCCTCCCTTGTCCATCAATGCTTCCCTCTGCTTGACGCCGAACCGGTGCTGCTCATCGGTAATAACAAGCCCCAGCCGGTCATATTCCACCTTTTCCTGAATTAAAGCATGCGTACCAATAATAACCTCTGCTTCGTGCCGCCGGGTCCGGTCATAGGCCTCCCTCTTTTCCTTCGCCGTCATGGAACCGACCAGCAGGCATACGGATACTCCAAATGCTTGGAAGGCGCCGGTCAAAGATTTATAATGCTGCTTCGCCAGAACCTCTGTCGGAACCATCATACATGCCTGGTAACCGTTCTTTACTGCCATCAAAAGTGACAGGATCGCCAGTACCGTCTTCCCGGACCCGACATCTCCCTGTATCAGCCGGTTCATTCCATAATCGCCGCTCAGATCCTTTTTAATTTCCTGCCATACCCGCAGCTGCGCCTTCGTGAGGGAGTACGGTAAGCCCTGTATCATCTGATCGCATTCCGGCCGTTCCGTCATCGTATATACCGTTTTCACTCTGGACCTTTGCTCTTTTAGATGCCGAAGGGCAAGGGAATACAAGAAAAATTCGTCAAAGACCAGCCGCTGCCTGGCTTTTAGCATACGATCCCTGTCCTGTGGAAAATGAACTTCCTTAATTGCCTTCGTTCGATCCATCAGGTTATATTCTTTCGTAATCTTCTTCGGAATATAATCCTTAGCAAACTCCAGATGCTCCAATGCCTGCCGTATTGCCTTTGTTACCGCCGCATTTGTCAACCCCTCGGTAAGAGGATAGATCGGCTGCAATACATTTAAAAGCTTATAATAATCCGGCTTTTGATAGATCCCCGGCTGCTCGATTACCAGTACACCATTCTTGCGGACGACTTTCCCGCGAAAGATATAATGATATCCCATCCTTAGAGTTTTTTGCAAAAACGGCATATTAAACCAGGTCAGATATAAAAATCCGGAGGAATCTTTTACCTTCACATTGATGATCTGAAGATTTCTCACTCTTTTTCGTTTGGGACTGCCCACCAGAGAAGCTTCAATGGTTGCTGTCTCCCCTTCCCGTAATTGCTCGATGAGAACCGGTTTCTGAAATTCTTCATATCCTCTGGGGAAATGTTCAATCAAATCCTGAACGGTTTGTATCTCCAGCTTATGAAATACTTTTTCTGTCTTTTCCCCGATTCCCTTTATTACATTTATTCTATCATTGTAATTCAACTGTATCACCTCTACTAATCTGCCGGTATCCATGCAGGTCGGTATCTTTATATTATTTCTCATTACTTGCATTATAAACCATAACCAGGGAATGGGAAAGGGGTTACTGTTCACACCCGGGCAAATTCTATCATATGATTTCGTCAAATGTATCCGA
>ENA-UOOR01002757-UOOR01002757.1-fermentation-metagenome-genome-assembly--contig:-NODE-2757-length-17014-cov-13.823692_pt1 | contig 17014 bp, 16 predicted proteins | sample MGYA00245780_ERZ724029 | MGnify/ENA primary metagenome ERZ724029 (study PRJEB28704, sample SAMN03018315) | fermentation metagenome | biome: anthropogenic terrestrial biome; feature: soil... | reverse complement strand
AACTCTTCAATCTTTTTAAAACCTATAATTACAGTTGAATCCCACCCCCTCACCGTTCCATGATGGCCAGAGGCTCAAATTTGGGGCCTGTTGTAGATGTCTCCTCGCTACCGCTCGGGCGGTAAAATATCCTAACACTGAACCGACAAAAATATCCGAAGCCCAGTGTTGATCATCATTCACCCGTGACCAGGCCGTCAGTCCGGCAATCCCATAAGCAAGCACCGGCGCCAGCCAATTATCTTCTCCGTAGACCGCGGCAATAATGCCCGCAGTGGAGAAAGCAAGGGCAGAATGGCCGGAAGGAAAAGAAAGATGAGCATCATCAAAGGACAGACCCGGACCATCCCAAGCGCCACTATCGCCGGCGCCCGGTCGACACCTGTGCCCTAACAGCTTAAGAGTATACGTCAGACCAGAGGTAATGACCAGACTCTCCAATCCGTATAAACCGGCCTGAAGAGGTTTATCCTCCCCGTTTATACTGCCATAAAGATAGAGCAATCCTAATCCCGGCAGAATAAACTGTAGTTCTCCACCGTAACTAAACAGATTCGCAACCCCATCACTAATCCTGTTTCGCTTGGTTTGAACTACCTCCCGGATTTGTTCATCAGATAGAACTAATAACAGGGCGGTCCCAGTTACTATAGAAGCCTTAAGCCAGTCCGTACGCTGCCAACGAGTAGGCGCGGTTAGAATATACGCCGTGTCATTTAGGCAATTTCTCCAATAAGCGCCGTTGGGTTTTAAAGTTAAGCCTTGCTGTTGTTGAAGCAACTGAACATTGGCCTGTTGAAACTCGGCCGAAGGCAGTTCCATCGCAAAAGCGGGACCGGTGACCGCCCCAGTTAATGCCAACCCTAGTGCCAGAAAAATTATAATTTTAAAAGCTCCTTTCAAATCTACCCCTCCTTGTAACCCCGGTTTTCCTTAACCAACAATCTTGATTATAACCGGTAGATCTGACATGGAGCTTACAGCTTTCTTACTTTTTCTTAATTTTTGGTACAGAAACCCGGACACAGGTTTTAAGATAAGGGGCACTTTCCATGGATATTGTACCCTTCATCTTCTGTACCAGTTCTTTAGCAATAGTCAGACCCAGTCCATGACCCGGCCTTGACCTTGCAGAATCGCTCTTATAAAGGCGCTCAAAGACTTTGGAGATTTCATGAGCCGAAAGCCCGGGGCCCCGATCCCACACCTCAAAATAGGCATCCGTATCATCTGCCCAGGACGTCACACCAAGAAAATGATAAGCGCAGCCATAACGGAAAGAGTTTTGCAGCAAATTATGGAAAACCCGGATTAAGGCGTGTTGATCGCCCATGACAAAGCATTCCTCATCGGGAATTTGAACTTCCAGCGTTACTTCCGCTTTCTGTAACTTCGGGATCCACCCTATCAATTCGCTGCGTAACAGCTCAAATAGGTCAATTGGCTCCAAATTAAGCTGTAGTTCATCGGCCTCGATCTGCGCTATCGTAAACAACCCGTCAATATATTCTTTTAACGCATAGGCCTTATTCCTGGCAATCTGCAAATACTCCTCCGCCTCCGGGCCGGCCATCCCCTCACATAAAGCGTCTAAATAACCTAACACTGAAGTTAGTGGGGTACGCAAGTCATGTGACAGATTAGCCAGCATCTGCTTCCTGGCCTGTTCGGCACGGACTAACTTGTTTTTATCCTGTTGGTAAGAATCAACCAGGTGGTTGATTCTAAAAGCTAGCGGAGCAATCGGTTCGTGAACCCCCACATAAATTCTAAGATTTTCATTACCGGCCATAATCTCGTCCAAGGTATGCAGGATCTTCTCCATACGGCAACGCTTCTGCCGTCGGCGCGTAAAAAAATAAGCAAAGGTGATGAGTGCTAGGATCATACCTCCTATCTGTTCCCTACTCATGGCCTGCTCCTCCATTAAATTGATAACCCATACCCCAAACTGTTAAAATATAGATAGGACGCTCCGGGTCGGGTTCGATTTTTTTGCGTAACCTTCGAATATGCACCATAATATTGTTATCATCGTAAGCATACTCATCTTGCCATACGTTTTGGTAAATCTGCTTTTTAGTAAAGATTTGTCCGGGATAGGAGGACAAAAAGTAGAGCAAATCATATTCCTTTCTGGTAAGGGCCAGGTCTTGTTCATTGTAAGTCACACGCAGATGCGCCGGGTCGATAACCAGAGAACCAAAAACCATGCGCCGGGGTTTTTCGGGCGCCGCGCCCAGTTCCACATATCGACGGATTAATGATTGCGCCCTGGCCGTCAATTCCGACAAACTAAAGGGTTTGGTTAGATAATCATCGGCCCCTGATTTTAAGCCCAATACTTTATCCATCTCCTCGCCTCTGGCCGTAAGGATTAGGACCGGGGTATTTTTCGTTTTTCGAATATGATTAAGGGTAGTTATCCCATCCATCTCCGGCATCATCAGATCAAGGATAATCAGATGATACTCCTGTTTTTTTACTAATTCCAGACCTGTCTTCCCATTATGAGCAAGATCCGCCTCATAGCCTTCAGTTTCCATGCATTTTTTTAACAATCTACAGAGTTCGGGATCATCATCAATAATTAGAATTCGCTTTTTCATCCAAACCTCCACTTTAAAGCAGTATAAGATCTTAGATTAACAAATTGGGACTTCAGGATCTCCAGGTACTGGGTGATATAGCCATCAACTCATATATCTATTCTCTGAATCATACAGTTCCCCTTTTCAATTTCCTAAAAACTCCCATTCCTCCTTATGGCAACCGTCTTAACTCTTTAAGAATTTGTCGGTATTCCCGATCAAGGGCTTCAATGTCGTCATTTTTGGATGGCATACTCAATCTCCCCACAATCTCTGTCATGCGGTGCTGAAGGATCATTCTATCTACATGGTTATTGTCATGTTGGAGAGATGCTTCTTTCTTTATAGAGTACTCTTCATAGGTTCCCTCAAAACATCTGGTCTTCTGGTTTTCGATCGCGATAATATGATCGGCGACATTCTTGACAAACCTTCGATCATGAGAAACAAAGAGCACAGTCCCTTGATAGTTTAATACTGCTTCCTCCACTGCTTCCATTGAATAGATATCCAGATAATTAGTGGGTTCGTCTAACACCAGTAAATTAAAATCGCTGACGATTATTTTAGCCAACGCCGCCTTTACCCTTTCCCCGCCGCTTAATAAAGAAGTATTTTTCACCACATCTTCCTGCTTAAAGAGGAGCCGGGCAAGGAGAATTCTTACAAATGTTTCATCATAGATACTGTTTTCCATCACATTCTGCAGTAAGGTCTTATTACTTTCTAAAATACTTATATCCTGGCTGAAGTAACCTATTTTAATGCCTTTGGTCCTGTTTATTGCTGCATCGCCAGTTATGATCATCTTAAGAAGCGTAGTCTTACCGCTTCCATTGGGACCGATAAGAGCAGTTTTGCTATTATTAACTACCTTGAATTCAGCCTTCTGGAAAATCACTTTGTCTCCAAACTTTTTGTCCAGCCGTTCAGCGCTTAATACCACTTTACAATAAAGTTGTTTGGTCTTTTGTAGATCGACATTGATTTCCGGTAATTTCTTCGGCTTCTCTTTTGCCTCAAGTTGTTCCATCCGGGTTCTAAAGGCATTAACCCGACTTTCAAGTTTCGCTCTGGCAATCTTAGCGTCCATTTTGTGAAGTCTGGCCTCAGAATTTCCCATTCTTTTCGGAGCTTTTCTCACAGCTCTAATTTCTTTCTTCTTCTGCTCTATAGCTTCCTGCAACCTGTTTTTTTCCGAAACATACTGTTCATACTCGAATGTCGCCCGTTCTCTTTCTTTTTCTTTTAAGATTTTATATTCACTATAATTACCTTTATAAAGCCGCGCCTCTCCGTTCTCAATTTCAAGAATGGTATTGCAGACTTTATCCAAAAATTCCCGGTCATGGGAGACTACGAGAATAGCGCCATCAAACTGTGTCAACTCCCTTTGGAGTAATTCTATTCCTTCCCGATCCAGATTACTGGTCGGTTCGTCCCCAATAATTAGAGCATTATCTTTACCTAAGGCCTTTGCGAGCTTAAGCCGAGTAATTTCGCCCCCACTTAAACCTTCCATCTGTAAACCGCTTACTCCAAATCTGCTGGCCGCATAACCATCTATTTCGGTTTTTTCTTCCTCCCCAAGCTGCGTTATATAGGCATAAGTTCCATAGATCGCCGCCCTCCCCTCATCGGACGACACTCTCTTGGTTAATATATTAAGGAAGGTGGTCTTTCCCGAACCATTCACCCCTACTATGCCTATCCTGTCAGTTTTATAGATTTTAAAATCATCAACTTTCAGGATCAATCGATCGCAATAATATTTTGTGACTCCATTCATTTGCGCCACTAACATAAAAATCCCCTCCAGATCTGCTGGAGAGGATACCTATGCTCCTTACAACTTTCTTTCTTCGCAATTTTAAACCCGACTAAAAAATCAGACCTATTAAAAAACAACATTCTTCCAACATGTCATTTTAAACGCTTTAGAAAAGAAAGTATTAATTAAAGGCGCACCTATCCAATCCAGCTTAAATATAAAAAAAGCCATCGTGTTGTTAACTTTAAGCAAAGAATGGATTAGTTTCTCATTGCTCCTTTAATACCTTCCTTTCTAAATTATCCAATTCCCATAATAATAGCAACTATATAACATAATTATATTATAGCCAAAAGCAAGTGTCAATGAGAGGAATACTTTAAGAAGGCTTTCCCTTCCCCCATAAATTACCAAACAAAAGCTATTCTAATTTTCCTTTTATAGTAGAAAATAACCCCTTGTTAAAAAGAAGACCCTTTCGGGTCTTCTTAAGCGATGAACAGCAATAGCTATGCTCACCTTACTGAAGCGGTCGCTCATCTGCTTTAATCTTCGGTTTAAATCCTCGTCTTTTAGCGGTTTCCGCCTTGGGTATCCGTAGTTCCAACACCCCATTTTTATAGCAGGCGGTTGCCTGTTCGGACTTAACCTCTGTTGGTAGAGGAATAGTTCGTTGGAAGCTACCGTAACGCCGCTCTGTTAAATGATACCCTTTCTCTTCCCGGGTTTCATCCCGTTTAGTCTCTCCTTTAAGATAAACCACATTTTCATCCACGGTAATGTCAAGATCTTCTCGGCTTACCCCTGGAAGATCGGCTTGCAACACAATTTCACTATCTGTTTCTTGAAGGTCAATTGAAGGTCCGAAATTACCGGTTCTAAAAAAGTCAGTAAAGCTTTTCGGAACCAGTTGATTAAAGAAACGATCACCCCAAAAGTTATTGTGGAATGGACTTAACCAATTCCGATTATCCACTGAATCACCTCCTTATCGGTTATTAATATTTTTTCCCCAATTTTAAAGTTTAATCATTAAATCGCCTTTATGAATCATCAGCTTCTTCATTCTCTTGGTTTCTAAAATACTGGCAGAGGTGAGGCAGGATTTTTTTGCCCACTCGCACATTCCTTTGTCACTCCTGCGGACTCCTGTGAATAACTTACATAGAGTTGCAAGAATGGGAGGAGTGAGGCGCTTTGTCAATGCAAAAACCGCGTTTGGCTTGGTGGGATACACTATCTGGGTTTCCCTTGCCCGGACACAGTAACAAACCACGCCAGACCGGTTATACCATGTTGCTAGACAAGAGGTTAGGACTGAGCGAAACACGCGATCTGTTGGAGCTGGCCTGTGACTACATAGACATCATCAAGCTCACCTTTGGCACATCGGCTCTTTACCCGGAATCGGTGCTCCGCGACAAAATTAAACTAATTCGTTTCTATGGGGTGGACGTTTACCCCGGAGGTACACTGTTCGAGATTGCTATGTGGCAAGATAAGCTGGAATCGTACCTTCAGCGCGCTGCTGAACTTGGCTTTACCGGTATTGAGGTATCTGATGGCACTATCCCCCTCAGCGCCCAAGAACGGCGCCGTGCCATTCAAAGTGCTAAAGCCCATGGTTTTAAGGTAGTAACCGAAGTCGGAAAGAAAGATGGAACACCGATCCCCGTTTTGCGCATGCAGCAAATAATCGCAGATGATCTAGAATATGGCGCCGACAAAGTGATTATTGAAGGACGGGAATCGGGTAAGGCTGTTGGAATTTATGATCAAAACGGTAATATGAAAGAGGCTGAGATGGAGGCTTTAGTGCATGGTCTCCCTTGCCCTGAGGCTGTTCTGATTTGGGAAGCCCCCCTGAAAAGTCAGCAAGTAAGCTTGATTAAGCGCTTTGGGCCTAACGTAAATCTCGGTAACATCGCACCGGAAGAGACGTTAGCACTGCAAGCCTTGCGCTGTGGCCTACGGGGTGACACGCTAAGGCTTTGCCTAGACCATATGGCCGCCAATTGTCGGCGAGTAAGCGGCGGGGAGGTGAGTAGTGGTGGAAATATTGACGCGGATTTCTAAAGACTGGTGGGCAGTGATTCTAGCCGGCCTACTAATGTTGTGCGTCAAGATAGGGCTCATTACTACGGTGCCATGGTAAGCAAGCTGATCAAGTACCTGCCCGGTATCTGCTTGATGTTTATTGTTGGTTACGCCGGCAAAATTGTTGCTAATTATATTCCTCATACTGAATACGTTCTCTTTGCCATCGCCATCGGTATGATTGTACGCAATGTCTTTACTTTGCCCAAATTCTTTGCGCCCGGCATTGCCAGCTATGAACTATGGATGAAAACAGGAGTAGCCTTGCTTGGCGCACGGTTGGCCCTACAAGAAGTATTTTTAATCGGTGCCGGCGGGATTGTCTTGGTAATCATTGAAATTACAGTAGCAATTGTCACTGCCGCTTACTTAGGGCGACTGTTCGGGCTCAAGGAAAAACTAGCGAGTTTGCTAGGTATAGGAATTGGGGTTTGCGGAGTCTCGGCCATTATCAGCGCAACCAGCGCCATTGAAGCGGAAGAGGACGATGCCGCCTATGCTATTGCCACTATTTTGCTCTTTGGCGCCATCATGCTCTTTCTTTACCCCGCCCTCGGCGCCTGGTTAGGAATGTCGGATACTGCCTTCGGCTATTGGACAGGGTTGTCTATAGACAATACCGCTGAAGCGGTGGCCACCGGCTTCGCCTTTTCGGAAGCTGCCGGTAATATCGCTACCATAGTAAAACTATCGCGCAATGCGCTAATGGGACTCGTAGTACTCATCATGGCCCTCTACTACGCCCGCCAAGGCATTACCGGACAGGTACAAAACAAAGCGGTGTTTCTTTGGAGTCGGCTGCCTAAATTCCTCATTGGCTTTCTTGCCTTCTCTTTGCTGGCAACGGTCGGCTTTATTACCCCGGGTCAGGCTAAGATACTAAACAATGCCAGCAAGTGGCTGTTCATGCTCACCTTTGCCGGCGTTGGCCTTTCAACTGATTTTAAACGGATGAAAGCAGGTATGAGGCCTTTTCTGGTTGGCTTTGGCGTAGAAACGATAGTTTCGATCGTTACCTTTACGCTAGTCTATTATGTGATTGGCCTCGTACCCTGAAGGCACGTTGCCTGTTATCCTTAAACTGTGTTCCTAGAAGAATACTTGCACTTTGTTTTCATCCATATAAATTAAAAACCCACTAGCAGCAATTTTGCTGCTCTTTTACAGAGAAGATTCGGCCACTTTTCTTGCTCCTGTATCCATGAGTTCTGTATACATTTCCAGCACAAATAAAATCCCCACGGAACCCCCCTGTTAAGTGACTCCGTGGGGTAATATTTCATGTTTGGACTTCCAGACCCTAGAAAACTCAAGCTCTTTGTCCTTATATATACTCACTATTTTAAGATTCTTAAGCTTTTTGGGCAAGAAATAGATGTAACCAGAAGAGAAAAGATCAAAGAACTATCAGATAAACTTGACTTCGAATAAGATCATTCAAAATCAAGTTTCTCTAAGACGTTAATAACTTCTTATGGTATTAGTATAGGATATTAGCGCAACACTACCATTAGTCATCTTAAGCCTTGGGTCTGCCAATATACCATACTGCCCAGGAACCACAATCTATTTCCCGAGGATAAAGGAAGTATTCTTTCATCTCCAATCGGGCTTTTTTCATAAAGTTAAAATAGTCCCCGCCTTCAAGACTTTCAAGAATACTTGTTAATGGTCTTTTTTTTTCATTATAATCATGAATAATTACCCAGTACTTTGTAACTCTACTCATCTCTTCATACATTGCTCTTCTCTCTTCTGCGTTTAATCCATGAGCTACATAGGAGGAAATTGACAGATCAAAACTTTTATCTTCAAAGGGTATCTTTTTCAGAACATTTGCCTGAATAAACTCGACCTCCGTATTTCCTTGTTTTTTCCCGGCGATATCTAGCATTTTTTGAACTAGATCTACTCCGGTAACTCTAAGTCCTTTTTGATTTAATACAGCGCATAACGCTCCTGTACCGCAACCAATATCAATAATGTTTGTGTAGGCGGATAAATTTATTTCGTTCTTAACTTTTTCCAGAACTTTCGTATAATATTTCGTCTGGTAAGAATAAAACAAACCATAAATAGGAGCAATCGATTGGAAAACGTGACTCCTTCTTTTTTTACCTTTTTGAGCAGTCCTTTGTATGTTATGCAAGAAAGTATGTTTCCTTCCTTTTTTAAATCTTCCGTACCTTCTCCATGCTTTAATCGCATTTTTAAATTAAACTTTTATCTGTTTTTAAGAGATTTCTCATCTGGGATAATAGCTATTAATCAAATAATTATTAAGTTTTTAAGCTAAACATAAAAATAAAAGTAAGCTAATCTTAGCCTACCCTTATTTAATCTACTTATATAACCAAGTCTACTAATTTACGGAATTGCATAATTCAATTAATCAAGGTTTAACCACAAAATATTGATAGCCTAATAATGTAACTTAATAAAAAATGAGATGGTGGAAGATTTTCGCCGCCTATTTTGCAAAGTGAATAACATCCTTAGGACAAACTTCCTGGCAGTTGGTGCATTGATGACACAAAGCAGTATTGATTACGGCTTTCTTTTCATCCCCAACTACAGCAATCGCCCCGGATGGGCAGACCTCTTCACACCGTTTACACCCAATACAGGCCTTTGGATCAACTTTCTTAGCGAACAGCGCAAACCGGCCAACTATCCTTTGCAGCGCACCGAAGGGACAAACCAAATTATGAAAGACCAGCGGCTTGTATCTTAGCGTAACCAGTACTGCAATAACCAGCCAGATCGGAAGAATCGGCAAGTTTACGCCCAAGCGCTTTTTAAAAAATAGCATCGCTGCAACGCTGAGCACCAGGAATAGCCAAGGAAGTTCACCTTTTTTCAGCCATTTAGGCGTGCTTTCCGTTTCCAGTTTCAATTTCTTAGAAATCCACTCCGCCGGAATCATCAATGTATTCATCGGACACACATACCCACAGTAGATCCGGCCAAAAAACAAGGCAGCGACCAGGCTGACTGCATATAGGCCAAACCAGAGCATTAGTTTGCCAGTAGCGAGCAAAACTACGAAGACCGCAAAAAACAACCAGCGAACCCCCGTCACAAGATACCTCATAATGTTTTCACCTCCAATTTAGTAAATATTTTTGCCTGAGTGAAGATCTCCATCTTCCTCTCCTTGATTTATTCTATTATAGCGCTATAATAAGAAAAAAGGTGTTACCAAGGTAACACCTCTACAACCTTTGAGGAGGTTTACGCAATGAGCAAATATACGGAGCTAATGAAGAAAAGCATTCTTCTTAACTCCTTAACTAGGGAGGAAATGAATAGATATCTCTCTGATGGCAGCTTTAAAATATCAACCTATGGTAAAAATAAGATCATCCATTTTACCGGCGAAAGATGCGCCAAACTGGAAATCATTCTAGCAGGTAAGGTTGTAGTCGAACGGATTGATCAATCCGGAAACCTGATGACCTTAGCGGAATTTATCAGCGATGAACTGCTGGGCGGGAACTTATTATTCTCGAAAAATCCCTATTACCCGATGACTATTACTGCTAAACAACCGACGGTGATTTTGGAGATCAAGCAAGAGCGCCTTTTTAAACTTTTTACTGATCACCACGACTTTTTAAAAAGTTATCTCGAATTTGTCTCGGATCACGCAACTCTGCTCGGGGATCGGATTAAACACTATGTCAACCGAACAATTCGGGAAAGCATCATGAGTTTTCTCGAATACGAAAGCAAAGCACAAAACTCCAACCATATTATCCTCACCATGACCAAAAAAGCCCTAGCCGAAAAGATCGGCGTCCAGCGCACCTCATTGTCACGGGAACTGGCCAAAATGAAGAAAGATGGTCTAATTATCTACGATGCAAAAACGATTACCCTTTTAAAAAAGGGTTATTAATCTAAATATTATTTAATCTACTTATACCTTTTTTATTGCGGTCTATACCTTTATGATTGTATGACTAGTCAGTCCTGGCAAAACGGAAACCAAGGGTAAAGTAGGCTTCGCGAGGTTCGGCCCAGTTCTCATAGCTAACCAACAAGAAATATGTGCCGGTTTTAGACCAATAGTCGCCGCCGCGTATAACCCGCCTCTTCGTATCCGCCCAGTGCCGGTCAAAGCACATTTCTGAGACATTACCGCTCATGTCAAAAAGGCCCAAAGCATTTCTTCTCTTCTCCGCCACCGGATGCGTGGTTTCCCCACTATTCCCCGCATACCAGACATAATCTCCAATTCGTGTAGTTGTTACTCTCTCCGGCGGATAGCATGCGCCCGAGAGATCCCCGCTGGCATGATTGTAAGGAAGCCAGTCGGTCCCGTTTATGTACCGCGCCGCCAGCTCCCATTCCTTACTGGCCGGCAGGCGGAAGCCCTTAGCGCCGGGAGAAGCCGTTGCATTGTCGCAAGCATCGGCATTAGCGTCGCGGGAATCGCGGACGATCATCCCTTCGTAAGTATAGACACAGTCCCAACTGAGATTGTTTTCCGCATTGAAATACTCGGTTAACGCGTTACACCAGATGATGGCATCGCGCCAGCTTAATGCGGCGACCGGTTCCGTTGTTTCTCCTCCATAATGACTGCCTGGATTTCCGGTGTTTTGGAAGTGATACCTGCCATCCCCCCGCTCCTCGGCAGTCGCCCAGGTATAGACTTTATTCCACAATTCGTAAGTGACCTCGGTCTCGCCGATCCAGAAAGCATAATCGATCGTGGCAGTAGCAGTAAACATGCCAAACGGGAAGGTCAGCCCGCTTGGGGCCCGGCGCATACTGAAGTCAACGCCGCCTACATTATGGGTGATCTCCTCCACCGGTTGTTCCGTAATGGTGAAATAAACAAAAGTCGCGATGTTACTGTCCTGCATTCCCTCTTTCACGGCAAATACCTTCAACGTCATCCCTCCAGGCGGAACCATGGGTTTACCAGCAACACTATAAACAACAGCGTCTTCTATAGTCGGGTCCGTTCCGTCAACCGTAAAATAAATTGTCGCCCCCTCGGTGGTAGTGGTCAGGGTTATTTCCGTATCAACCGTCACCTTGCCTCCTAACGGCAAGGCTATGGGCGTCGCCACCTGATTTGGTTCTAGTTTAGTAAAGGAAGCAACAAGTTGCTTATGACCGTCCATTTTTATGGTCCACCGGTCGTCCTTAGCTACCACCTCATCCCTGTTAGGTCCAGCCCATTCCCTAAATTCATACCCATACTTGGCGCCGGGAGTAAGGGTTACCTCTGTATTTTTCTGGTATTTCCCTCCCAAAGGAGTCAACAGAACCTCTCCCGCTTCTTTTGGGTCCACCGTCAGATTCAAAGTATAGTCCGGTGGAAGACCGCCGTTCCCTGCCTTTCCCCTGTTTCCGCCGCCGCAACCGGAGAAAAGGGCGGTACAAATTAAAAAAGCGATCAAAGAAATGAACGTAAAAGGTTTCATTTTTTTACCTCCCCTTATTAGCAAATTTCGATTTTGTACCTTTTAATAATCCTTTTTCAACTTTAACATCTTTTACTAAACACAATCTCAACAAATATTATTTCCTACCGGCCAAAGAGAATTAAAAAAGCAGACTCCCTGTTAAGCAGGGATGATCTGCTTGTTCCACGCGCAAAAGATGGATTCATTCGTTTATCGTAATCCAATAATAAATATTTGGTAATGAATTTCCACAATTTCCTTCGCTGGTTTCACCATTTTTAAGGCCGCAATGTGCAGCCCCTTTTGCTCATAAATATTAATGATCCGGCCAACCAAACGGCGTTCAACTGCATCTGGTTTGAGCAGCACCAATGTTCTTTCCATCATTCCACCCCTTCTACTTTTTGCATATATTAACCTCATAAGGTTACCTTTGTTTTTTGGAATCCGCAACTATATCTCGGTGTTTTTTGGTAAACATGAAGGGTTTTTGGCTTTGAATTAAGAACCCTTACTTAACCGGAAAAACCATAATGGAGGGACGTTGCTCATGAAGTTAAGAGTAGCTTTAATCGCCCACGATCGCAAGAAACAAGCGATCATTGATTTTGTTAATCGGAATAAAGACCTGTTCACCCAGTGCGAGCTTGTAGCCACCGGAACTACCGGGCGCCTTATTCAACAGGAGTGTAAAATCCCTGTGCAACCCTTACAGTCCGGACCCTTTGGCGGGGACCAGCAGATCGGAGCCATGGTTTCTACCGATCAGATCGCGATCGTCATTTTCTTGCGTGATCCGCTGACCGCCCAACCACACGAACCGGATGTCACTGCCTTGTTAAGGGTTTGCGATGTTCACAATGTGCCACTTGCCACCAATTTAGCTACCGCCGAGCTGTTGATCAAAGCTTTTCCAGAAAAGATGGGGCTCTGATCTTCCCCATATCTAAGGGCATTCGTCACTGCTCCCTTACCTTCCGGCGTTGCCTGTCGATTTCATAAAGCATAATCGAAGCGGCGCAGGAAACATTAAACGAAGTAATCTGACCGTACATCGGAATTCGACAAAAGTCATCGCACATTTCTTTATAACTATTGCTTAAACCAAAGGTTTCATTCCCAATCAGCAAAGCCGTAGGTCTTGTAAAATCGACCTCCTCAACCGGATGATCCGCTTTTGAAGTGGAACCGATAATCTGGAAGGCGGGGAATTCTGTCTTTAACTGCGCAAACCAGGGCATAACCTCATGATAGGAAGGCAACTCCGAAGTCTCTTCCTCTAAAGCGCATAGGGTAAAAAGCCCACAAGGGAGGCAAGGGAAAACACCAATGCGGAACCGGTTTTCTCCGTCAAGTAAAAAATGATCGCCATTTGCAGAATCGCGCTGGTGATTAAAGATACGGCCTGTCCCGCCCAGATCATGAAGAAATACCGTTTCCATTTTTCTATTTTTATCGTCATCTTAATAACTCCTTGTATAATAAGCTTTAGGAGAACATTTAGGTCATAATCTCCCATGGACCTTAAAAACTGAATAAATAATCATCCGGTTATTACTTTCTTAACTTGTTGAAGCAGCCCACTTTCAGTGGGTCCTTTCGCCAACAATAAAAAATGCAGACCATCCTGACAAGCAGGCATTGATCTGCAATTTACGTTCAGAAGACAATAAATAATACGGAGACAAGAATGCCGCAACCAGTTAAAAGGCGCGTACAGACTTCATTCCCTTAATCCATGTCCTGAATTACTATAGCACAATCGCACAACTACAACAAGCTATTCTGAAATTCTATTCTAGTCCATGTATGCCATGGGCTAAAAATGGAGTTTGCTCCTACAAGCTGATTTCTTTGCCCTGGTTTATTTTGTTGAAGAGCAGCAAAGAAATCACGGTGAGCGTGGTCAAAATGGTTGAAAGGGCTGCCGCTACCCCATAATTACCCCGTAGAACCTCCGTAAAAATTGCCACCGTCAACGTTTTGGTCCTTCCGGTGTAGAGGATAATGGCGGTAGAGAGCTCACTAATCATCATGATCCAGCTTAAAATCGCACCGGATACTATACCTGCAGCCATCATCGGAACGGTCACTTGGAAAAAGGCTTTCAACTTGGAAGCGCCTAATGATATAGCTGCTTCTTCAATGTTAATGGGAATTTGCTGTAAAATCGCCACCGAGGAACGAATGGTATACGGAAGTCGACGGATGACTAAGGCAATCACCATGATCAGCATTGTTCCGCTTAACAGTAACGGCTTTTGGTTAAAGCCCATCAGCAGCGCAATTCCCAAGACTGTTCCCGGCACAATGTAAGGAACCATGGAAAAAATATCGACGGTGTTCGTCAAGGCATTCCTACGTCGTACGACTAGATAAGCAATGAGTACCGCAAGAAGTACAATGACGATCAGAGCCAACATTGGGATAATAATGGTATTCTGGATGCTCCTGCCCAGTTTGGAGAAAGCTGTTTCGTAGCTGTCAAAGGAATATCCGGGAATGAAAATTTTACCCGAAGTATTTTTAAAAGACGTGTAGGTGACGTATACCTGCGGCAGAATAGCGATCGTCACTACTAGATATGAATAGAGATAGATGAAAAATTTCCTGCCTTTCTTTGGCTCCTTCTCCACCATGGGATGGAGAGCATTTAATTCAAAAGAATGCTTGTTGGAAATATACTTTTGCACAAGAAAGACAATGGTAGTTATGATGATGGCAATCATCGCAATTGCCGCTGCGAATCCGTCGTTACCTTTCACTTCATTAACAAACTCGGTATACAGCACCACTGGGAATGTGCGGTAACCCTCGCCGATCAACATCGGCGTACCAAAATCCGCAAAGGCTCGCATGAAAACCAGCAAACCTGCCGCGAGTAGCGTTGGCATAATGAGCGGGATTACTACTTTAAAAAAACATTTCATCCCGGAACAGCCCAGATTATTAGCCGCTTCCAACAGGGAATTATCAATATTCGCCAAGGCGCCCTTCGCATACAAAAAGACAAGCGGGAAAAGCTGCAAAGACATGACGAGCACAATTCCCCCAAAGCCATAAATATCAGGCAGGATAATTCCAAGCTTCCGGAAGAATATGGTAATTACGCCGCTACGACCCAGGAGAAGAATCCAGGAATAAGCGCCGATGAAGGGGGCTGACATGGACGAGATCACAATCAGGATGTTTAGCATCGACTTCCCCCGGATCTTATACGCGGAAAAGAGATAAGCCAACGGTGTACCGATGAAGATAGAAAGAAAAGTTGCCGCCAAGGAAACCTTAAAGCTGTTCAGCAAGGTGTTGAAATAATAGCTCTTCGAAAAGAACTTTATGAAATTTGCCATCGAAAATTGTCCGGTCTGTGGATCGTAGACGGATTGTTGCATCAGATGTGCCATCGGGTAAATCAAAAACAGCAGATAAATTCCGATCATACCCAGTGTAACGCTCCCCCAGATATCCAGACGAAATTTACTGTTATCTTTCATGAGCTTCCCTCCTTACCAGGTTGTGGCTGCCTTCTTGATCAAAGATATTAATTTTGTCTTTTTTTATCTGAAGCAGCACATTCTGTCCGGGCTTTAGCTCATCTTCCAAGGATGATTCCTCAACGATCTCCACCGTAACACCATCCACTGTTTCCACGGCGTAGTGGGTATTAAGGCCAAGGTATGAATAGTCTTTTACGACACCATAAATCCCTTCATCCCCTTGCTTATTGATGACAAATTCCTCGGGACGGATGGAACACTGCACCTCCTGATTTTCCATTTGATTCAGATATTCCAGCTTTACCCGGTAACCACTGGGGAAAAGAAGAGCGTTTTGTTCTACTTTCGCCGGCAAGATATTCGTCCGTCCGATAAAGTTTGCCACAAATAAATTTTTCGGCCTTTGGTAAATTTCTTTCGGTGTACCCACATGCTGGATGATGCCATCTTTCATCACCGCAATGGTATCGCTGATGGCCATGGCCTCCTCCTGATCATGGGTAACATAAACGGTGGTAATGCCGACATCCTTTTGGGTATGGCGAATAACACTTCGCATCTCCAGTCGAAGCTTTGCGTCCAGGTTGGAAAGAGGTTCATCCATCAGCAAAACATCCGGCACGATGACAAGGGCGCGCGCCAAGGCGATACGCTGCTGCTGTCCCCCGGAAAGCTGGTTAGGCATCCTTGAGGCATACTGCGAAATTTGCATCAGCTTGAGATACTGTTCAGTCAGCGCCTGAATCTTCTTTTTTTCCATCTTGCGGTTCTTTAGCCCAAAAGCAACGTTATCGCGCACTGTCATATGGGGGAAGATGGCATAGTTTTGGAAAACCATGCCAATATTCCTCTTACTCGGATCCATATCGTTGATGCGCGTGTCGTTGAAGTAGATATCTCCGCCCTCGATAGAATTAAACCCGGCAATCATGCGCAAAAGGGTTGTTTTTCCACACCCGGAAGGGCCTAGAAGCGTAAATAGCTCACCATCTTTTATTTCTAAATTCAAATCCGGTATGACCGTAAGGTCTCCATATTTTTTCACGGCGTGGCGAATCAGGATTTTACTCATTTTGTACCCCCGTAAACCTAATTAGAAAGTATTAATCTGTCATTCACCCTGGCCACTATTTTATCATTTCATGTGCCCTGCCGGATGCCAGGGTGAATGACTACTTAGAAAATACATCTCGCAGCTCGTAACTCGTCGCTCGTCGTTCACATGAATGAAAGCCTTTGCGACTGTAGATCCCAAAATCCGGCGCTTCACCCCAGCGCGCCGGGGAGCATCCTTGCCGGATTGTTGGCAGGATAACTTCATTGATTTAGCTCGCGGTGTTAACAGCTAGCAGGACAAGGCGCGAAGGAGGACGGAACAATCTCGTCACTCGTCGCTGGTCGTTCGTGTCTCGTATTCTATAATGCCGTTGATGATTTTAGCTTATCGAGTTCTTCGGCAAGTTAATTAGCCTAGCAAGCAAAATATATTCCCTATCTTGATGCGAGCGACGAGAATCAAGCTACGAGCTGCAAGAGCATCGAGTACCGCCCGGACTGAGCAACGACGCCATGCGCCGCTAATCACGCCGCCTGCCAACAATCCGGCAAATACCGCTATGGCTCGTCGCAATTTTC
>ENA-UOOR01002754-UOOR01002754.1-fermentation-metagenome-genome-assembly--contig:-NODE-2754-length-17044-cov-6.862087_pt1 | contig 17044 bp, 19 predicted proteins | sample MGYA00245780_ERZ724029 | MGnify/ENA primary metagenome ERZ724029 (study PRJEB28704, sample SAMN03018315) | fermentation metagenome | biome: anthropogenic terrestrial biome; feature: soil; material... | reverse complement strand
CCTCATTTGGTTATGTTTTGTTTGCACTTACATTATACCATATCAGGAGGCTTTTATTATCAGATGGGAACTTTTTCACTGGTCTCAAACGTCCCCCTGTCTCCCCATGTCTCCCCCGTTTCCGCAAAAAATAAGGAAACAGAGTTATTTTGTTAACACTGTTTCCTATTTATTATGTTCTACTAAATAAAACTTTTTACTACTCTATTTATATTCATTTGCAATTTTCAGAATTCTGTTATATAATTTATCATCAATATATATACCGCCATTCAATAAATCATCTAAAAGTGGCTTTACTTTATTTATATAGCCTTCTTCTTTAGCCTTTAGCAATATTCCTATAGTCCCTGTAATTGTATATCCTAAATATTTAGCATATTTTCTTGCTAACAGATCATCAATAATACATAAATCTGCATTTATTTCTTCAGCCAAAATCATTACTTCAACTTCTCCCTTATGGAGACTTGTTTTGAAAAACTTTCTTGCTTCTTTATTTTCAATCTTTTGTATTTTTATAAAGTCAAGCTCATTTAAAAAATTATATTTATCTTTTATCGACAGTTCTTCATATACGCCATAAGGAACATATATACTTCCATAAATCTCCTTTAAAAGATTCAATTTGTTTATCTTATACAAGGATATCAGCGGAGTAGAATTTACTACAACTTTACGCATTTTTTATATCCTCCGAAATTTCATCTTCTGATTCAAATCTGAATATTGATATATGCTGCTTTGAAAGATACTCTATAAAATCCTCTCTGTTCATTTCGGCAAGTTCGGCGCATTGCCCTAAAGACAGCCTCTGTTCCTGATAATATTTCACTGCCAATGCTCTTTTCATTTCAACAACAATATCTTCACTGCTTTGCCTTAATGTCAATACTATTTCCTGCGGAAGATTTACAACTGTACTTATATTCATACATTTTCACTTCCTTTTTTTCTTTTATTCTATATATTGATTATACCATATTATATCCATTTTATAAAAAATTTCTAAGGAAGCTTTCTTTAAAATCCATTTATTGAAAGTATATATCAAGGAAAGCTTAACTTTCCTATGGGTTATAAAAGAAAGAAGGCAATATTCTTTTATACTTATTTATTCAGCATTTCCGTAAGAACAGGAACGATTTCGTATAAATCACCGACAATGCCGTAATCCGCATTTTTAAAAATAGGAGCGTTGGGATCAATATTAATCGCGACGATTGTCCCTGCATCTTGAATCCCACGAAGATGTTGGATTTGGCCCGATATACCTATCGCAATATATAAGAAACCATGGAATTTCTGACCTGATATGCCGACGAATCTATCAAGAGGGAGCCATTTTCTTTCTTCGGCAAAAGGTCTTGAACATCCTATGACCCCATTCATGGCTTTAGTCAAATTAGCTATTATAGGTAAATCTTTCTCGGATGACAGTCCCAGTCCTATGCTGCACACTACGTCCGCATTTCCTATACTGCCGTATAAATCAACATCATCTCTTTTAGAAATCATATTGTCTTTCCCGACGGCTTTCAATAATTCGTGAACTTTTTCTTCCGCAGTTCCATTTTGAATTAATATGCCCTTACGGTTTCCCGTCAATGGTTTAGAAGGCTTTGGGGTAACCGAAACCGAATCATCTTTATTCGGAGTTTTTTCGGCGGAAGTTTTAGGTTTGCCCAAAATATCATTGGAAATGATTAACCTCTGTATTTCATTAGTCCCTTCATATATTGTACAAATCTTTGCATCCCTGTACATACGCTCCACGGCAAAGCCCTTTATATATCCGGAGCCGCCGAAAATCTGAACCGCATCATTTACTACTTCAAGGCAAATATCCGATGCATACTGTTTTGCCATTGCGGCTTCCGTACCATAAGATTCACGATTCTGCTTTCTTTCCGCAGCGCTGTATACCATAAAACGTGCTGCACGAATTTTAGTCGCCATGTCCGCAAGTTTAAATGCAATTGCCTGCTGTCTGCAAATAGGCTTCCCAAACTGAACTCTTTCTTTCGAATAATTCAGAGCTTTCTCATAAGCTCCTTGAGCAATGCCCAAGGCTTGGGAAGCAATCCCTATACGTCCTCCTTCCAAAGTCTTCATGGCAATTTTAAATCCCTGGCCTTCCTCGCCCAACAAATTTTCCTTAGGTACCCTTACATTGTTGAAAATCAGTTCAGCTGTAGCAGAAGATCGGATACCCATTTTATTATAATGAACGCCAAAGGTAAATCCGTCCCAACCTTTTTCTACAATAAACGCGCTGATCCCCTTAGTTTTCATTTCCGGAGCAGTAGAAGCAAAGACAATATATGTGTCTGCATAGTCCGCATTTGTAATAAATACTTTAGAACCGTTCAATATATAATAATCGCCGTTCAAGACAGCTGTTGTTTCAGTTTCCCCGGCATCGCTGCCTGCATTTGTTTCCGTCAGCCCGAAAGCACCTATTTTTTCTCCAGAGGCTAAAGGTTTCAAATACTTTTTCTTTTGAACTTCCGTTCCAAATTCCATAATAGGCCAGGAACCTAATGATACATGGGCGGATAAAATTACTCCCATACCCGCATCTATACGGGACAATTCTTCTACAGCCAAAATATAACTCAAAAAATCTTCACCGGCTCCTCCGTATTCTTTCGGATAAGGAAGGCCCATTACAGACATTTTACCTAATTCTTTAACAATGTCCTCTGGAAAAGCATTATCTGTATCGAGCTGAAAAGCAATAGGTTCGATTTTTTCTTCCGCAAATTTACGAATTTTATTCTTTAAATTCTCTTGTCTTGGTGTTAATTTAAAATCCATAAAGTCATCCCCTCTACATAATCATTATAATATCTACTCTTGTTATGTCTCTTATACCCCTTATCTTTTTAAGTTAATCTGTACTTATCATATTCAGCTCTTTAAGATAAAAAATCACCTTGTACGTAACCTAATCGCAAGGTGATCTCGTGTTTAAATTTTATTAGAATATTTTTTATGAACCAATAACATTTCATTTGTAATATCCCTTAACAGTTCAGTTGACATCATTTGATCTTCAGCATGCATCAGCAGGAGAGATATATCAATGGGCTTGCCCTGGGTTTCCTGATTTAATAATTCCATACCTTCCATAAATTCCACCGTCCACATAAAAACCTGAACCTACCAAGGGGAAATCCCCCAATCTTCCTCTTTTTTTCATAAACAAACCACTTGTAGATGTTCCACAGGCCATAGAATCATTTAAATCCAGAGAAACAATTCCTACAGTATCATGTCCCTTATAGGGAGTTAACCTTTTGTCTGCTGTTTCTTTCAATCTGTTTTTATTATGGAAAATCCTCTACCATCTTTATGGCTGTTTCAACAGCGTCTCCTGAATTTCCTCTGTTTGCCAGCAATTCCGCTGCCTTTTCAATGCCTTCCAAGGCCATTCTCCATGTACCTATAATTGCCCAACTCATATTTATTTTACCCTCCTTTTTAATCTGTTTTTATTTTGCCAAATTATAAATTGCCTGAGCAAATATCTTTCCGTTTAATACTATATCACTTATATCCATATATTCATTGGGATTGTGAGAAATTCCCTTTTGTCCGGGAAAAGAATGTCCGAAAAAAACTATATTGGGCATTATCTTTGCATAAGTTCCTCCCGTTGTCGTAACAGGGGTTCCATCTAAATCAGTAATATCCTCATAGGCCTTTTGCATCGGAATTTTCTTCATCTATTATCTTTTCTAAAATTTTAATTGAGTATGCTTTTACTTCCAATGGTAAATTATGCTCGCTTCTGATATCATGCATCTTTTGGGCAAGCATACTTGTACTCATCCCTTGGTCGCAAAACAAATATATTTTTTTCATTATTGTTAACCTCCATATTTATAAATTTTATATCTTTCTAACTTTTAATAGATCTTCCGAAACTTATTCGACTTCCATATTTTAATTTTAATTTGTTTTTATAATATTACAAATGAATTCAATTATTTCCCGTTTGGTATTTAATTTTAAGAGTTTCTTCACTAATTTTGTATCTCCCAATGCCGAAAATATTTTTCCTCTCTTTTTTAGGTTGTTTTCCATTTCAATATTTTCAGGTATAACAAACATGATAACTAATTTAACCAAATTACCGGCTTTATCACATATTCAGACCACCCATAAGGAATTGCCAAGTAATCCCCGGCATATGTAAAACCCCTGTTTTCTCTTTCATATATATCTTTTATGAAATCTTCCTTTTTAGAAACCGCTTTTGAATCCACTAAAAGGTCTAATAGCTTATTGATAACACAGAATCCTTATTCCCTGCTTTATCATCAATATAATTCCCATCAATTATTCTCTTTGTCATAATCACTAAATAGCTTAACAAATTCGTATAATAGGGTTCATATATTACCAATTTCAATTTATTTTCCAATTTGTTCAACAGATTTTCAAAGAATGAAATGGATTTGACATTTAAAATACCGCCGATTTCATTAATATTAAATTCCTTATGACGAATATTTTGATATTCAGTAATATAATCATGATTGATTTTCCGTACTCTTGAATTGCAAATACCCAGGCCTTTCTGATATTTATTTCACTGCCTACTATCCTTGTCCCTTTTAATGTCCTTGAAAGTTCTAAATTATATTTATCCAAGCTTTCCCGAATTTCATTTAAATCATTATCAATGGACGTCCTGCTTACCATATATTTATTGGTAAAACAAATGCGATTGGAAAAAGCGGGACATGATTATCGGTGGCACGGTATGGCTATATTTATGTACTTAACGCTTGAATTTATCATTTCAAAATCTACGGTTCTGTACTCCAATACAAAAATTAAATCATTAAGTTTTGTATAAAGCTGGGAAAAGATTTCTTTAAATTCAATAATTCCTTTCCCTACTTCCAAATGAAGGTCATTTTTCCCGTCATTATCATGTATATGAATTCCGATAATAAAGTCAATAAATCCTCCAAATTTTTTCTGACTCCCAGTTGGTAATGGCCGATATCAAAGAGTATTTTTCATTTTGCACCCTTCCCTTAAATATATTCAAATCTGATATCATTTATATCTTTCCAGCCGTATAATAATTCGTTAAGTTGTACATCTCCTACTTTTGAAACTTTTTTACCCATTATTTTCCCTCCGAGTTTTTCATAAAACTTTCTTGAGAGATTATCTTCAAAAGCCCACAACTTTAACGAATTAATGCCGTCTTCTTTTAATCTCTCCACAACAGATTTTACTAATTCCCTTCCAATGCCTATTCTCTGATAAGGTTCTAAAATATATAAAGTATAGAGAATTCCTTCATGTTGTTTATCCTCTTTATCTATATCAGCCGATGCAAAGCCTACAATTTTTTCTTCTTCATTTTCCGCAACATACATAAATTCTGTTGACTCCTTATTTTCAAATAATCTTTTCTTCCAGTTTCTTTCTCTGTTATCACAGCTTAGATTATCCAAATATTCATCAGACATAATTCCCTTATATGCAGTCCTCCATGAATCCACATGAACTCTTGCTATCTGTTTAATATCACTAATCAATGCCTTTCGTATTTTCAATTTTATTCTCTCCCAAAAATACCTTTGATTTTCTCTCTATCATCTCATCAATTCTTGTGAGATATTCTCTTAAATCCTTCACATTGGGAACTCTTTCAAGTTTGTTATCTTCGGGATAATATATCTTGGAAACCGCCCCTGCTCCCGCACCTATAATGGTCTCTTTTTCTTCCATAATAGCTATGTTATATATACATTCCGTGCCTTCCTTGGCATATCCCGTATTTTCAAAATTCCCCAGCATCTGTTTTTGTCTGTATAAATAATAAGGCTTAATATTCATTTCTTTCGCATATTCTTGTGAAATTTCAATCATCTTTTCTATTTTCTCCCGATTTGTCTTCTTAAAATAGTCTTGGTGTTCTATAAACTTAGAGCCTTTTTTTATCGCAAGAGTATGAACTGTTAAATTTTCGGGATTCAGTTTTTTTATTTCATCAAGGGTGTGAATAACATCATTAATTTCTTCTTTGGGAAGCCCCACAATCAAATCCATATTTATTACGTCAAAACCAATTTCCCTTGCCAAATAATAAACTTTCTTTATATCTTCGGAACTGTGATTTCTTCCTAAAGCCCTTAAAGTTCTGTCATTCATGGTCTGAGGATTTATGCTTATTCTGTCTATTCTGTTTTTCTTTAACATCGACAGCATGTCCCTGTCCATGGTGTCCGGTCTTCCGGCTTCTACCGTTATTTCATCGATATTATCCTTATTAAATGTTTTATATATACATTGGATGACTTCGTCCAAATTTTTTATGGGTATAGCAGTGGGAGTACCGCCTCCTATATATACTGTGCTGATACTTCTGTTTTTCATGATTTCACCGATACTTTCTATTTCATGAATCAATTTTCGAGTATATTCATCTACATAACATCTGTTTGATTCGATGGCATTGGACGGAAAAGAACAATAATAGCACCTGCCGGGACAAAAAGGTATACTTATATAAAGGCTAAAATCATCCTTTTTAATATTACCGATATATTTTCTCTGTCTTTCGGCAACACGAATAATCAATTCCGCTTTTTCTTTGTCTATTTTATATCCATTTACAAGAACATTAAATATTTCATCTTGAGCTGCTTCTTTATTCATTAAATCATGAACAATTTTTACGGGCCTTACTCCCGTAAGTATTCCCCAGGGAATTTTGATTCCCGTAAAATCCGTTAAAGACTCATATAAATTTATCTTTATCCCATTTTTAATCTTCTTATTTAGACTTTTCCGTCCAATGTTAAGATTTTGAATGGACTTATCTTTAACATTTGTTGTCAAAATACCGTCTTTGTATATTTTTGTTTCAACTGTCCAATCGTTTGATTTCCCCGTCAATAAATTTTCTATAAATATTTCTTTATCTTTATATTCTTCATCCTCATCTAAAAAGATTATATCTTCTCCAAAAAAAAATTCCCTTATAAGCTCATACATTTCATATCTGTAATCATGACCTTTAAGCCGTATATAAACCATTTTCCTCACTCTTCTCTATCTGCGTCCTTCATCAGGCTGTCCACATATTTTATTGGTATATCAAAATCCCTGGCAATTTCTTCTTCACTCAATCCCATCTCATAAAGTTCCTCTATATCATGCAAATCGATATTTTTATGGTTTAATTTGATTCTTTTCTTTTTCATTATCCACACCTCCCATACTTTTATATATATTAAGTTTCCCAGGGAGATAGGATAGTATACTTAATTAATAAAGGGATTATATTTTTTTTCTTCTCCGATAGTGGAGTATCTGTCATGCCCCGGATAAACCACAGTTTCGTCAGGATATATAATGAGCTTTTCTTTAACCGAATTTACTATATCTTCAAAGGAACCTCCGGGAAAATCCGTCCTTCCTACGGAGTGATAAAACAATGTATCTCCCGTAAACAAGCTGTTTCCGCATTTAACGCTTATTCCTCCGGGAGTATGCCCCGGAGTGTGAATTATCTCAAACTTTAAATTTCCCACCTTGATTTCTTCTCCGCCTTTTAATAACATATCAGCTTCCAGATTCACATTCTTTTTATTAATTACATTTGACAGGCTTTTATCTCCGTCCTTAAGCATATCCTTATCCAATCCATGAATAAGTACAGGAGCATTGGTAAACTGTTTAACCTCAGATAATGCTCCTATATGGTCTCCATGACCGTGAGTAATTATTATATACTTTATATTTAAGCCTAATTTCTTTATTTTATCTATTATAATATCTCCTTCGGCACCCGGATCTATGACTATCCCTTCATTTGTATCTTCCGAATATACAATATAACAATTTGCCGCATAAACCCCCACAACAGTCCTTTCAATTTTCAAGTTTATCCCTCCTAAAAAATTTTTTTGCTATCTAAAAGAATGGTAACAGGTCCGTCATTTATAAGGCTGACTTTCATTTCCGCTCCGAAAATTCCCTTTTCCGTCTTTATACCTTTATCAACAGACATCTTTATAAACTCTTCGTAAAATTTCTCTGCAATTTTCGGTTCGGCAGAATCGGTGAAGCTTGGTCTCTTGCCCTTCCTTACATCTCCGTAAAGAGTAAACTGAGAAACTATTAATAACTCTCCTCCCGCATCAATAAGGGAAAGATTCATTTTCCCATTTTCATCCTGAAATATTCTTAATCCCCATATCTTTTCGGATAGATACTTTAAATCCTTTTCGTCATCTTCCTTTCCGACACCCAAAAATACCAACAACCCTCCGCCGATTTTTCCTACCATCCGACCTTCTACCTGCACTTCTGCCGAAGATACCCTCTGAACTACTGCCCGCATATATTCACCCTCTCCTAACTCGTCACCCTATATACATCAATGACTCCTTTTATCTTTTTTATTTTTTTCATCAAATCTCTAAGTTCTACAATATCTTTTATCCCTAAGGTTATATTAATCAAAGCAACTTTTTCTTTGTTTGTCCTTGCATTTAGAGATATTACCGTTAAATTGGAATCCGTCATCTTTTGAGTTACTTCTGCAAGAAATCCTGTTCTGTCCGAAGCTTTTATTTGAATTTCAGCTTTATAAGAAGCCTTTTTCTGAGTATCCCATTCAACTTCAATGAATCTTTCATCTTTTCTTAATTCTTTTATATTGGGACAATCTGCCCTGTGGACCGATACGCCTCTTCCTCTTGTGATATATCCGACTATTTCATCACCCGGCACAGGATTGCAGCATCTCGAAAAACGCACCTTTATATTATCCAGTCCTTTGACTATTACTCCCTGAGCCAGAGGATGGTCCTTTTTAACAGTAGACCCGATATTCTTCCCTATATTATCTTTTTCATCTTTGCTGATATAATATTTCTTATAAAATTCTTTAAGTTTAGTCATTATTTGTGAAAGGGTAACACTTCCGTATCCCAGTCCCGCATAAAGAGCATCTGTCGAACTTAACGATAATTTACTCGCAATAGATTTGAGCCAATCTTCTTTTATCATATCAGCAGGTTTATATCCCTGCCTTTTGACTTCTCTTTCAAGTATCTCTTTTCCTCTATTTAAATTCAAATCTTTTTCTTCTTTTTTAAACCACTGTCTTATCTTGCTCTTAGCTTGACTGCTTTTAACAATTTTCAGCCAGTCTCTGCTCGGCCCCGTATTATTGGAAGTAATGATACTAACTATATTCCCATTTTTCAATTTATAATCAAGGGGAACTATCCTTCCGTCCACCTTTGCACCTACACAGCTGTTGCCCACATCCGTATGGACTCTGTAAGCAAAATCTACGGGAGTAGAACCATTGGGAAGATCTATAACGTCACCTTTCGGTGTGAATACAAAAACCTCGTCGGTAAAAAAGTCAATCTTCAACGATTCCATAAATTCTTTGGGATCTTTCAGATCCTTCTGCCATTCAAGAAGCTGCCTCAGCCAAGTAAGTTTATCATCAAAATTATCAGATTTTGTAGTCCCTTCTTTGTATTTCCAATGAGCTGCGATACCGTATTCGGCAGTCCTATGCATTTCCCAAGTTCTTATTTGAACTTCAAAGATTTCTCCCTTAGGTCCAATAACCGTAGTATGGAGAGACTGATACATATTAGGTTTTGGCATAGCAATATAATCCTTAAACCTTCCCGGAATAGGCTTCCATAAAGTATGAACCATGCCCAATACTCCATAACAGTCTTTAACGGAATCCACAATTACTCTTATAGCAGTTAAATCAAATATCTGCTCAAAGCTCTTATTCTGATACACCATCTTTCTGTATATACTATAAAAATTTTTAGGCCTTCCGCTTATTTCACAATGTATATCCATTTCATCCAATTTTTTTTGCAAGGTAGTAATAATATCCTGAATATACGCCTCTCTTTCCTTTCTCTGCTTTGAAACCTTATCCACAAGGTCGTAATACCCTTCAGGATCAAGATATCTCAGGGATAAATCCTCCAATTCCCATTTAATTTTTGAAATACCAAGTCTATGAGCCAAAGGTGCATATATCTCCAATGTTTCCAGTGCTTTTTCCTTCTTTTTTTCATCGCTCATATATTCAAGAGTACGCATATTATGAAGTCTGTCTGCAAGTTTTATAATTATAACTCTGATATCCTTGGCCATAGCCATAACCATTTTTCTCAAATTCTCTGCTTGATTTTCCTGTTTGGTTTTATAATTCAACTTTCTTAACTTTGTCACTCCATCAACTAAATTAGCCACTTCTTCTCCAAATTCAGATACAATAGTCTCATAAGTAATATTTGTATCCTCCAATATATCATGGAATAATCCTGCTATAATCGTGGGAGTATCCATATTCATATCAGCCAATATCATCGCAACATTAAAAGGATGGACAAAATACCTTTCTCCGGAATTTCTAAGCTGTCCCTCATGAGCTGTTTCAGCAAAATTATAAGCCTTTATTATTTGCTTCATATCTGCCTGAGGATTATATTGTTCTATTTTTAAAATTAAATTTTCTATCATAATTTCACCTACTCGTCATTTCTTGATTTTTTGTCCATTGAGAATACAACTTCTGTAAATATCTAACCTTAGGAATATTCATTATATCTATCTTTTCTTTTCGTCTATTCAAAAGTTTAATATTATAATTACCGTTATTCTCAATATAATCAATTAAATTACAATCTTTAAATATATCCAATATTAAATCAAGTTTTGGTTTTGTGAATCCGGAACTTAATTTCTTGCTCAAAGAATGAACATAGGGATTTGTTTCAATCATTAAAAAATTACTCTTTGCAGAAAATAAATTTCTATATACTATACGCATATCTTCTAAAGAAGGAACTATATAATTTAATACTTTTTTATTTAATTCAATATCCTCTTCTTTTCCCAAGAATTCAACAGAATAATCACTGCCGTCATCTAAAAATTTGAATAATTCATTCTTATTAAAATTAAAATCATATAATATAATCTTATTATATCTATTTTTATCAATTAATTCTAAATTGGGTAGAAAAACAACAGAATTTTCTTTCTCTCCTTCATCCCATTCAAAGTTCAAACAAATCCTTCTGAAGAAATTTCTTCCCTGGGTTTGAATTCTGTTAGACACTCTGACTAAATTAAAATAATTATTTATTAAGATAAGCACTCCCTTTTCTTTAGCCAAGATATCAAAGATATAATCAAATCTGTTCTCCTTACTATGAGAAATACTTATATTATTTTCATTTTCAGCATTATATTTGTGTCCGCTATTTAATTTTCTTTTAAAATAATAATAATATTTATTCCTATATTCATAATTACCCACTATATCCTTTATAAATATCTGAGGGCTTAATATATTCATATATTCGTTTATGCCGAGGAAACCTACAATGTTTATTTCATCTTTGGGATTTAATATATTAGCATACTCTCCTAAATCAAATCCTATACAATTTACCTTTTTTCCATCTTTTGTAATGGACATTTTAATATGCTTTCCGTATTTGCCTACAGTCCTTAAATTCTCTATCTTGCCGTTCTTCAATATGAATTGAGGAGTAGGATTATCAATACCGAAGGGTTCTAGCTTCTTTATCTCCTCTATAGTTTCCAATTCTATATCCTGAGAAGAAATTGCGCAGTCTATATCTATTTCTTTAATTAAATCCTCCTTACTCAATACCTTATCAGCAATCTTATTGATTTCCTTTCTGAATTTTAAAATGTTATTTTTATTGATTGAAATACCCGCCGCCATCTTATGCCCGCCATATTTCTCCAAAAGGCCTTCGCATGATTTTAAACCCTCATATATATTAAAAGCAGGAATACTTCTGGCAGAGCCTCTCGCCGTATCTCCTTCCACCGCAAATAATATAACAGGTCTATAGTATTTTTCCAAAAGCTTCGAAGCAACTATCCCTATAACTCCCGAATGCCATTTATCTGACTGCAGCACTATTACCTTTTCGGAATCCAAATTTATTTCTTCGGCTATTAATTTTTCGGCTTCTTTTAGTATATCATTTTCTATACTTTGTCTCTTGGAATTTTCTTCACTTAATTCTTTTGCAATAGATAACGCCGAATCATAATCCTCAGAAAGGAAAAGTTCCACTCCCTTCCTCGCCGTTCCCAATCTTCCCGCCGCATTTAATCTCGGTCCCATAACAAACCCAATATGGTAAGAATCAATATCTCTTCCCTTAAGTCCCGAAACTTCTATTAATGCTTTAATTCCTATATTAGTTGTATTTTTTATCATATTGAGCCCATTTTTAACTATAATCCTATTTTCTCCTGTTAAAGACACTATATCAGCTACTGTTCCGAAAGCCACCAGCGGAAGTATTTTTTCATAATCTACAGGAATATTCAATACAGAAGATAAAGCTTGTATTAGTTTGAATGTCACCCCTACTCCTGCCAGTTTCTTAAAGGGATAACCATCATCAGACCTGTTTGGATTAATTACCGCACTGCATTTTGGAATGATATCGCCGCATTGATGATGATCGGTAATTATTATATCCATATTCTTTTGCTTCAGATGCTCCACTTCTTCAATATTAGTTATTCCACAATCAACTGTTATTATCAAAGACGCTTTTTGAGAAGAGATATAATCCACCGCTCTTTTACTGATCCCATACCCTTCTTCAAGCCTGTTTGGAATATAATAAAAACAATCTCCGCCTATACCTTTGAGAAAAATTAAAAGTATGGATGTACTTGTAATTCCGTCTACATCATAATCCCCGTATATACATATCTTTTCTTTTTCATTAATTGCTTCAAGTATCCTTTCCGCTCCTTTATTTATATCCTTCAGCATAAACGGATCATACATATTGTTTAAATCGGTGTCAAGGAATTCTCTGCATTGAGAAGAGTTAGCAAAACCTCTGTTTACCAATAGCTTGGCAATCAACTTCGGAATATTTAATTCTTGTGAAATTTTATTAATTAATTTATCGTCGTATTGATGAATTTTATAAAGCCTATCGAATTCAATCACGAAATCACTCCTTGCCTATCTCTGTTACCTCTTTTTCTCTTTTCTTTGCCGATTCCAGTAAATTACTCAGTTCCTCTTTCTCATTCTGCAAAGCTTCCACCGTTTTGTTTGCTTCCTTTAAAGCCTTTTTCAACTTTATATTTTTTACAAAACCCAGTATAAACACAATTAAAGCGCCTGCCACAGTTGAAATAAAAATAATCAAGGCTTGAGATACCATCACTTTTCCAAATAAAAAATCAATTAGTACTTTATCCGCATTTTTCAATGCAAACACTGCAACCAAGGTTGCAAATATAAGTGAGAGTATAAATCCTTTTTGCATACATTTTTCCCCCTTTATACCACGATATATATATATTACATTTTTTTTACCCAAAATAAAAGCTTTTAATAAAAAAACCGATTTATTAAAAAAATTATCCTATTATAAAATTAAATTTACAATAGGATAATCTCTTTTTACTTCTCTTCATTTTTTATATCCAGGCAGGAAAGAATCTCATCCTTGCAGTTAAAATCAAATTTTTTAATACAATCTATTAATTTTATATTTAATTCCTGATATAAATCCTCATCAAAAACACCATCGATCATACTATTTTGATATAGCAAAGGTTTAAATATAAGAATTAATTTGTTCAAAGCATCTTTATTACCTGCTTTCGATAACTTGCAAAGTTCTACAAATTTTTCATCTTCCATAATACTCCCCCCTTTAATCTTTCTGAGCTGCAAACAATTCCATTATTTTTATAAGTATTTCGTTTAATTTATCAATTTTCTTTTCTATATTGAATAATAAAAAACCCGCCACTGCAATAGGAAATCCAACATTAGCTACTATTTTACTGAATGTATCCACTTTAATCCCTCCCCAATTGAAATTTTATTCTGCTTATGGCTCTGTTTCTTGTCTTATTCACAGACTGCCTTGTTATATTCAATTGAACTGCTATTTCCCATTCTTCCTTTTCCTGGACATAATACATGTACAAAATTTTCTTCTGTCTGTTGCTCAGCATATCAATAGCTGATAATAGTTTTTCATCCGAGATTATCTGTCTGAAATCAAAATTATCATAAATGTTGCATATCTCTTCTACATAATCTAAAGGTATATCCGGAATATTATTGATTTTTTCTTCATTGAAATCTTCATCAGAAATGTTCAAAATAGGCAATTCCCTAAGGTTTAAGAGATTATATTTCTTTTTAAAATTTAAAGCGGTATAAGTAATTGATTTGTTTATATAACTTGTTAAATAAATTTTGAACAGATAATTAAAAAATTTTTCCTCTAATATTGGCAAAGATTTTCTATCGTTATTGGTTATTACCTTATTATATAAATCTCGGTTTTCATCCTTTTCATAGAAAAATTTCTCTGCCAGCTTATTCACTTATCCCCCCTCCTTTTTTTCTATCATCCCCATTCTTCCTCTACAATCTGCCCATAATTATAACAACATTTCCATTAAAACATTGAATATAAATATTTTAGTATGTAAGGACTACCCTCTTATTCTTTACTTATTATATAAAAACATTTTTATTCCGAATTTAGCAACCGTTTTTAAAAAAATTTTGTCCATATACCATTTTTTTGATTTTAATATTGTATTTTCTTTAGATGGATTAAAGTGTAATTATAATTCTTTACATGATGATATTCTATCTAAACTTTAGAATTCCTTCATCAAATTTGATTTGAATTCCCCCTGCGCAAGTAATTACAAGGTGTAGCTCTGATTTATAGAAAAAATAAAGTTTTAGATTATATAATGTTATATAATCTAAAACTTTATTTTTCTCCGATAATTCCAATTCACATTTTTAATTCTACATATTAGCCAAAATTGATATGGCACATTCTATTCTCTTTTTTTCCATTTCACATCCTATTTTATAAGGTTTTTTAATATCCTTGTTGAAATTATAGGCATTGGCATGGCATCCTCCGCTGCAATAGTATCTTGCCCAGCAACCGCTGCATTCTTCTTTAGTCAATACATTGGCTTTTTTAAACTCATCCCTGATAGTTGTATTTTCGATTCCTGTAAACACATTCCCCATTTTAAAATCCTCATTTCCGACAAACTGATGGCAGGGATATAAATCTCCTTCGGGAGTGACCGCCATATATTCCGATCCCGCCCCGCAGCCTACGGTCCTCTTTATGATGCAGGGGCCTTGATTTAAATCAATCATGAAATGAAAAAACATAAAATCTTTATCCTTTTTCTTAATATCTATATATTCTTTTGAAAACTTCTCATATTCTCTTAATACTTCTTCCAAATCCTCTTCCATTAAAGCATAATCTTCCTTTGGAGAAGCTACCACAGGTTCCATGGACACCTTCTTAAATCCCAAGTTATAATACTCCATTATATCTTCTGAAAAATCCTTATTATATTTAGTAAAAGTACCTCTTATATAATAATCCTTATCCTTTCTCTTCTCTACCATTTTCTTCATCTTAGGGACTATAACATCATAGCTTCCCTGACCGTTAACCGTTTTTCTCATATAATCGTTAATTTTCTTTCTTCCGTCTAAGCTCAGTACTACATTGCTCATATTTTCATTAATAAAATCCATCTTATCTTCGTCAAGAAGCACTCCGTTTGTGGTAATCGTAAATCTAAAGTTTTTATTGTATTTCTTTTCCAATATCCTTCCGTAGGAAACAAGTTCCTTAACTACATCAAAATTCATCAAAGGTTCCCCCCCGAAGAAATCGACTTCCAAGTTTTTTCTTTTTCCGGAATTGATTGAAATAAACTCCAAAGCTTTCCTTCCCACCTCCAGAGGCATGAGAAGCCTTTCTCCTTTAAAATCTCCTTGAGAGGCAAAGCAATATTTGCATCTCAGATTGCAATCATGAGCTACATGAAGGCAGAGAGCCTTAACTACATTCTGCTCATTATATTTGATATTTCCCATGTCTATCTCATCAGAAAAAAGCATACCTTTCTTTTTCAATTCACTTATTTCTTCATAAGCTTCCTCTAAATCTCTTTTTGAATATTTAGATGAAAGTTTGTCCAATATTTCTTCTTTAGTATATTTTTCATAAAAATCCAACATATCATATACTATATCATCAACTACATGTACATCTCCGCTATTTATATCAAGAACAATATTCCTATCATTCAAAGAAAATTTATGGATTTTTTTATTATCCGACATCTTCATCCTCCTCAGTTAAAATAAATTAAAAAGCAGTGGAAAATCCACCACCTTTTAATTTACTTTCTTTCACACTTCTGATTTCCAACTGTACAGGAAGTCTTACATGCCGACTGGCATGAAGTCTGGCATTCTCCACATCCGCCCTTGGACAAGGTTTCTTTCAAATTTCTTGAGCCTATTGTTTTTATATGTTTCATATTATATTAACCTCCTTGAACTATCATTAATACTTTTTTGATTATATCATATATTCGGCTACAGTTAAAGACTATTTTAAAAGTTGTATTTTTAAACCATAGGGACGTCAGACTGCATAAAAAGTCATTTATGGTTCCCTGATTTTTCAATCTGTATTTTCTTCTTTCTTTAACTGATGATATCCTAATATTGTAATAACCAAAGCACTTAGAGCATCTACTATAAGGTCTTCCATTGTATCGGAAAGAGCCTTTCGCCCTATAAGCTTTGTACCATCAGCCAACGCATATTTTTGCATATTAAGAGATAATAAGCCATCGGCTGAATACTCATAAATTTCCCATATAACACCCATTGTTAATGCAAAACAAAATGAAAATAATGCAATATAGAAAGGGCTTAGATAATATTTTAGATGCCCTGTTTTCTTGATTATCCCTATTAGAACAAATCCCAGTGAAGCAAGCATTCCGGCACTGAATGCATGAAGTATAATATCCCAATAAGGTATTATATAGTAAAAATCCCTTACCTCCCCCAATTGTTTGCTGTAAAATAAAATTACCCAATATTGCAAAGTAGAATTCCCCACTTTTG
>ENA-UOOR01002752-UOOR01002752.1-fermentation-metagenome-genome-assembly--contig:-NODE-2752-length-17065-cov-3.815520_pt1 | contig 17065 bp, 24 predicted proteins | sample MGYA00245780_ERZ724029 | MGnify/ENA primary metagenome ERZ724029 (study PRJEB28704, sample SAMN03018315) | fermentation metagenome | biome: anthropogenic terrestrial biome; feature: soil; material... | reverse complement strand
TCTGTTTGTAATGTCGTATCATAATAACAATACTCCTTTCTAACAAAACTCAATATTTAGAAAAATAAAAAACTTTGCTGACATGCAAAAAATAGTAATGCACGAAAACAAAGCTCAGTTTATTGCTTATATTATTTAGATAATTATCATGTCACTATTTTACATTAAAACTACACACTTTGTCAAGAGAGACTAAAAACAAGGTAAATAACATGCTGAATTTCTAATATTCAAGCTCATTTTCAACAAAAAACCAGCATTATGAGTCATCTAAGGAAAGCATTGAAATCACAACGAATATTAAGGTTATAAAAAAAGTATTACGAGCGGTCAGGTAAGTGGTCGTGCAAAACTGCTAACACAACCACTTAATCAACCGCTTGAAATAACCACTAAGATAACCGCTTGAAATAACCACGCGCTTAACCACTTATAAAAAAACAAACGCACAGCCTTGTTACTATACATTATGACGGTCACTATTACAATTTGCCCTATATTTACTTTTTCAACTAAATAGTCTATAATTATACTCGGAGGGGAAATGAACAGACTACTATTACCACTAATAATATACTTAATATCAATAACCTATATAGTCATCTCAGGAAAAATACTATATTTGTGTACACTAAAATACTATAGCCTGTTAAGATATATTATAAACAATAGAAGATCAATGATGATTTTAAATAACAAATTTATAAAATACAGAAGAACTGTCAGATATCTAAGAATACATGTAGCAGCAAGCTCTATTGTTGCGACAGTAAATATATTTATGAAAACAGGCCTAATAATGGACTTAATAATAACAACAATGCCTGTCATAGGCATTATAACGACAATTGATGCTCTGACATTAAAAGCAAGATTTGCTTCTATAGAAGACAAGCTGTATCGAATACATAATAATATACAGGAGGATAATTTTTAATGAACAACAAAATACCACAACCAATGTGCTTTGATATATTACAAGGCACAACCTTCGAAAAAGAACATCTATTTGAAAAAACAATAGTTGGTTTTCTAAAAAATCAAGGATTCTCAATAGACGATATTAAAAAAGCATATCGCCATAAAATTGTATTTGATAAAAGCTTTGTTCTTACAGACGAAATATATAATAATATACAGACAATTAACTGCGAAACAATTAAGAATAACCACAAGACCGTAAAAAGCCTCTGTGGCTCCTGCGAATACTCTTCTAAGTTAACCGACAACGAAAAAACAAAAACACCAATTAACATCAGCGAAGAGATACTCATGAACTTAGCACAACAATACCCAGCAGTTTTGAACGCCATAATCCCGGACAAACTAGTAGCAATAGGACAAAAAGAAAATAGAGAAACTCGCATATACAAAGAGTTTTATAATTACTTAATAAACAAGAACTCTGTCACAGATAAAAAGGTATTGAACGTAGTAAAGGCCATTTACGAAAATAACGAAAGGAATAAAAAAGATATAGACATTCGTAAAATAAAAGAAAAGCAACTTACCAACTACCTGAAAGACGAGAACATACCAGAAATAATGAAGCTAATTGATAAATCAATTAAAGAAAATCAGCTACCAAAACAAATCAACCTTACCAACAACAACCAGTATAAAACTGCCTTACTTAAAAACCCGATAACCATCCTATCATCAGAAGGTGAATATGCAAAAAACCTGCTTAAAAGCAAATATATGTCGTTAGAAGTACAAGATACCGGATATCATGTATTCGGCGACATTGACATTACACAGCCATACACAATATTAATAAGCAATAATACAATAGACCTTATAACCAAAATTGCAACTAATAACAGAATAAGAGTGATATCAAAAAACATAGATGTACGCAATCATTTTATTAAACATCATAACCTCCAAGTAGTAAAAACCGTACCTTTAGACATAATCTGTAGTGCCGCCAATATTAGCATGGACGATCTTGAATTTAAAGATTACATAGAACAATATAAAAAAATAGAAAAACGTATGGGAAATTCCTTAAAACCAGCACTGAGCTATATAACACTTTCCACCAGAACAAGCAAAGAAATAGACATTCAACGAACAGGTGAAGGATTTTATCATACACAGATAAAAGAAAAAAAAATACGCAAAGATGAATGTATATTTGAAGTAAATATAGAAAAGTTTATAAAAAACATGAGACGCGGAGGCATAACATATAAGGACATATATCACCAAATAGCCATCGCTATAAATAAGCAAAACGAAAGAAAAGTTACTTTTGAAATAATCGAACTCTCGGAGATATTTAGAATATCATGTAAAAATGACAACACCACAAGACATCGAGTTCACGAACTACTTATACATACCTTTAAACAAGCCAAGAGAAATCTATCTCAACACGATAGCGCATATATAAGAATAAAAATATATACTTAAATCTTCGCAGGAGGCTTTAAGCCTCTCGTATACTCCATCTATATTAACCCTTCACTCTTTAACTCGTTTATCATTGCCAAATCGCTTTCAAAGACTATGTTGTATATCATAGTTTGTATATAAGACTTCAAATTCTTTATCTTAGTCTCAGAAGAAATTTTTAAAAATTTTACAATTAATGCATCTATATGCCAATATGTAAGTTTCATCAACGCACTTCTGATGAGTTCCTGTGATCTTTTATTTCCTTGTATGATTATATAATTACTAAAATACATTTCGTGTATATTAAGCTCTATTTCATCAATAAGCTTTTTCTCGGCAGCATGAGAAATCTTTAAATCTTTGAACTTAAGCTTGTCCCGAAAATAAGCTTTAATTTTTTCATATTCCATCTGTCTATCCAAGGGTCCTTCTGGTCCTTCTATAAGTTGTTTATTTAGACTGACAGACTGATTATAATAAATACTGTTAGTATTAGAGTTGTTAGTATTAAGGGTGTCTCCCTTTTGAGTGTGCGCGTTTTGAGTGTGCGCGTTTTGAGTGTGTGCGTTTTTGAGGGACGGTAAGGATGCAGCATTATCAACGACTTCCTCTGTGTGTGCGTTTTTGAGGGACGGTTTATTTTCTATTAACTCTTCATCAGGAGTTTCATTTATGTAATAATCATTAATTGAAAACTTTCCTCTAATATTTCTTTGAACAGGGGTAATATAATTAAAATCAACTAACAATCTATAATATTTATAATATGTATTTTCAGATATTTGTAAGTAGTGCAAAATATTATCAAGCTTAGGAAAAGCGCTATTACCGCTACCAGCATAAGAACAAAAATAAGCATATATTCCTTTAGATTTTAAAGGCAATCGAATGTCTAGCATTACAGCTTTAGCTATAGTCCCATATCCTAATGACTTCATACCACTATTTCTAATCATAGAATGCCCTTTGTTTTTATGTAAATCTTCTTGCTCGATGTTTTCTACATATTTTTTAGGGTTAGCTATTAATGTGTAAATATTATTTCCTAGATAAACTTCCCCTGTTTTTTCATTTTTCTTTCTTTCTTGTTCAGCTGTAATATATCCATTATTTATTAATTGATTATAGTGAGCATAATACTTTTTGGTACCTACTCCTAAATCTTTTAGGATTTTATCTCTGGAAGGAAAAGCGCTATTACCGCTACCAGCATAAGAACAAAAATAAGCATATATTCCCTTAGCTTCTATCGATAAGTTGGTATCGTGCATTATAAATTTAGGGATATGTCCAAAACCTTTAAATGAAATTCCCTCTACTTTAAGCACGTCTTTTAAACTATCTTTTTCAAAATCGTCTTTTATTTTGCCCATAAAAAAACAACTCCCTTATCATTATCTGTAAAAAATTTCAAACAAGATATAGAAATTGCCCACACCATAAATATGTATTGACTTACACTCACATATAGTGCTATAATACTTATATATGAAAACATATTAAGAATTATCTAACAGTACGGTGTGGGTAATCTCTTAATCCAAGAGCTTTTCAATCGGCGAAAATTGAAAGCTCTTTTTTATTTGTTATTTTATTTTAAAAAGCATAGAACTAAAAAATCCTTATTCTACACCCTCTACCTTCAACTGCTCATCCTTACCCTCTTCTTCCAATTGTTTCATCCTATTAACCGTTCTTTGGACAGTCTTTGTAGATATACCATTAAAGTAAGCCACTTCAGTTACAGACTTACCTTCTTTTCTTTGTTCATAAACCAGCCTTTCCTCTATAGGAGTCAACTTTCTTTTCCTGCCTTTCCGAACTTCCAACATTGACCTCCTTTGTAAATATTATATAAAAACATTATAATACATTAAGTTATAACCGTCAACACAAAAAAGACCGACATAACACAAAAATAATAAGTTATTTTGTCGTTTTGCAAAATAACTTCATGGAGTAGCCCTAACAGCTACCCCATGAAGTTATTGTTTAAATCTAATAAATTCTTCTATCGGAACCATATATTTTAGCGAATCCGGAACCAAATTATCTACTCCAACGCTAATAAATAGAGTAACCTCAACATCTTTTAAATACTGTACATAGATATAACTTTCAAGAATAACAAACAATTCTTTCTCAAAAACATTTGTCATTAGATTATATGTACCAGGACAAATATCATCATAAAGAGACACATAAAAACACAACGACTCGTTCAGCTCATCCATATCATCCCAGTAGCCGCAATCCTCTACTTCTCTTGAAATATCAGAAATATTTTCATCAATCAATCCATATACAAACTCTCCGGGCACAGATGTTAATGCGAAACTAACTACCGGTCCATTAAATTCAATATCGGTAGTAGCAAGCTCAACTTCACTTAAAGAAGCAAGTAGCTTTTTTAGATAAAGAGCAAAAATCAAACTCTTATCAGTAGTCAAAATTAAGCCTTGCTCCAACAAACTGTTATCAGGATCAAAGCAAGGATAGAATGTTTTGATATAATAAATAAGCTTTAACAAATTCCAATTATCCGGATAATCCGAATTAAGCGACTGAGGCTGCACTTTTAGAAACCTCTCTTATAGTCCCAGCAATAGAGCTAATTGCAATCTCATTGTAACCCTCAACATACTTAGAATCAACAATCAAAGGTTCCGTGTTAAAACTTGAGTAATAGAACGGCAATCTATCCCTAACCATTATGCTATCTAATGCATTAAAAACCACATTAGCTGCCATAGAATTTGTTTTTAATTGTTGCGGAGACTCATTAGCAGTCTCCTCGCAGCTCATTTCAATCACACTCCTATTAGACTCCAATAATACTTCAGGAAACATATCACCTCTAGTTTTAAACAGCTTCTTATCTAAAATTTTGAACGACACAAAACAATCGCCCCAAGTATCCTCATTAGCCACATCAATATAAACGCAGTCGCCGGTCTTATCAAACCACTCATGCAGCACCTTACGCGCCTTATGATTATCCACGCAACCTACAACAATAGGACATACATACTCATCTAACAAAACATCTAAATCACTAACGCTTAGAATAAAGTTATCTGAATACCTTACCTTGCAATCATAGGTAGCCCCTACTTTCATGACCAAAGCCCTGGACTTTTTCATACCAACATCCTTTTTTGTAAATGGCTGCCTCTTTAGGTTCTTGTCTTCAACCCTGTCGCCATCAATCAAAAGAAGAGTCGTATCCAAGTACGTAGCAGAAAGCATTCTTGAAACAAGGGGAACTAAATTTCCCCCTGTACCACCAGTTCCGACTATCGCAACACAATTTCTTTCCATCTTACATACCTCCAAAGATATCATCAAACTCTATATCTCTAAAAGTACCCCTCGTTCCGATGCGGAACTTACAGCTAGTCTGTTGCTTATTCCAAAGCTCAAAGCCTACAATTCCATAGATTTTGAAATGAACCTCGTCATAATCATCAATCTTACTAAATGCTAAAGGTGTCATGAATTGGTGAGAATGTATCTCACAAACCAACGGTTTATTAACGTCATTTTCATAACATAAATAGCCACGTTCTCTTTTAACAGATGTGCCACTGACTTCTTGTTCCGGAAAAGCAACAAAATATTCACCCTTTTCCTTATCAACAAATATTGCCGCTAAATATTCATTAGGCAATCTTGCCGCAAAAGCGCAAACTATTTCTCCAAAAATATGAAGAGGAATTTTGCCATAAGCGAGTTCAAAAAAAGGCTCTCTAAGAGCCTTTTCTACAAATTCACTATCAGGTGCCTTTCCTCCTGTAAATGACATATAATCAGATTCAAAGAACCATCTGCACCTACCATCTACTTTAACTCTACTAACTCCGCCTTTTCTCGGTGATTTCAAAATAGCTACAAGAGTATTTCTGTCTTCCATATAATCAAGTATCACCCTTTTCTCGTCAAACATAAACAACTCATAACGATCGCGTAAGCACTCAATTACTTGCACCTCTGTCACTTCTTCTAAACCACCAAAGTCCTCAGATGTAAGTTCATACTCATCAATGTAATAAACCTTAATAGGTAGCGTATACTTAGTTTCCTTTACCTCTACTTTTGTCGCAGTACTCTTCTTAACATCCTTCTTTTTAGGTGTTTCCTCCTTCTCTGTTTCAATTCCCATCATTTCAAACAGATTCAAATTTTCATTACTCATAGTCTTCCTCCTGTAATATAATTAATTTTTTTCTATTAATTAACTCATCATCAAAACTATCAAGCTCCGATAATGTTTTTAAAAATAGCTCGTAAATAGCAGACGACTGCATATCCCTGTTATTACTAACATCGGGATAATACTTTTCTAAAAGATACATCACATCTATCCTATCGATGTCTAACAGATCGTCATTAAATGAGCTTATAAAATAAGACTTTATAACCTCACAATAATCACTGCTTTCTGTAATAAACTTAGGCAACGCAGTATTTCCCCAGCAAACTCTACCGTCACTGTAAGAATTAGGGAAAATACTCGGATAAACTTTGTAATCGCCTTTTAAAGTAACGTTGTCGACAAAAGGACAAGCCTCAAGATCCTCATCTAACACCACATTAACATGAACAGAATACCTACCCTTATCTATTGAAAAAGTAAATAATATGTTAGGAATGGCTATTTCAAGCGGCTTATCACAAAACAGTAATATAGCCCTCTTTTTTCTAACTAAAATTCCTACAATTTTCCTGTCTATGTCAATACCTGTATTAGTATCATTACTCCTGTAGTCAAAAAATACAGCTCCTACCGGCAAAGGTACGTTAGCTCCAGAAACATCGCTAAAAGATATCTTTGTCGAACTATTTAAGATATCAATAAAATTATCATAAGAAACATTCTTCTCGTGAATCGGATGCTTAGAAGTTACTTCTAACCCTTCACCATCGTAATAAGTAATGCCCTGATTTGAAAAAGCCAGCACTACTTCGTTATTAATCATAACCTTCCTCCTTATCTCTTTAAAATAAAATATTGCATTCATCCAACTTAGTAGACGGCAGTAATTTTATCCTACGAACCAATTGCACACAATCATGATTTTCTACATGCGCATATCGATACTGCTCAAGATTATCTTCGGTTAGAATATCGAAATCCAAAGCAGAAACACCAACAGTCATCAGCCCTTCTATCATATCATCAAGCAACTTAATATTTGACAAAACATCAACCGACTTCTCACGCACTTTTTTATCAAATGTGCAAAAATCAAAACTGATCTCTCTTTTCATACCCTACCTCTCCTAAAACATGTACTCATGCATACATAAATCACTAAATTCCACACTGTCCAACTTCTGTAATTCTGACTCCGGGAAAAACAACACCGCTTCAAAAGAATTGATTGAAGTATTTAACCCATTCGGTAATGGCAGGGTCGAATAAAACTTTTTAGTATTCTTATACCAATCAAATCCTTGAGTTTTCATCACATGATGATGGTACGACACCATGAAATTCTTATAATCCTTCACAACATGAATTATGTTTAATATCTCCACGTTCATTTTCACTTTCCTTTTCACATTCTTCCTCCTTTTTTAAAACGTTTATCCTGAAAAGATAGTCAGGGTCGTAAACATTAAAAAACGCTTCACCAACCCAACCCGGTTCAACATACTGGAAATCCATTTTGAGAAAATGACAACCAACCCTCTCATCAAGCTGCAAAATTTCAGATTTAATGTATTCAGAGAACGGAATATCAAATTTTTTAATATCAGTTTCGTCTGTATACTCAATATCATACCAAATAGCATAACTTGAATACTTGGCGCCATCACATTCTTCAGACCTAAAATCATAGAAAAAATTAGAAACCAACCAATCAAAACACGGATGCAAGTTGTCATAAATAAAGAGATCTCTGAAGTCTGCAGTATCATACTCCGATAACCTCATCGCCATATTATCGGTTATCGGCACATAAAAAAAATCACAACCCTCATCAACCTCTTCATTAAGTAAAACACTTACAACGATAGCTATTAAAGCATCATTCGTACATGCAAGTTGCCACCCTTCTCGCTTTAAAGTTTCAAAAAGCAGACCAGAGACCTTATTGTTTAAGGAATTAATATACAAGAGTAGCTCTAGCTCAGATAAGATAATTTGGAAATCCTCTCTGTCATCATACAGATAACTACTAAACATTGGCAGTTTCATAAATTATACCTACCTCATTTAACATCTGTACGAATTTATAAGGCTCATACCAAACAAAATCGATTAACCTATCTTCTTCAATAGCACGCAGCACCTCGGTGTCGCAGACAGCAATCAAATCATCAAGATGTTCATATATATTTATCTCATCACCTTCAATTCCCAACAACTCTCCGCACCACTCTTCATACGCATCTTCAGCTCCTTCGATATTTTCCCAGCTATAACCCTCCTCAGAATAATACAATGTGTAGAAGTCTTGGTAAACAGGAACTCCTATTCCATGCAAATATGGAAACACATTATACTCGCTATACATTTCACTCAAATCGTCCACACTGTCTATACAGAGTCTGACAGACAAGTAATTATCAAGGTCCGAAAACACAACGTATAATACATAATCGGCAAACGTTGAATTCTCATAACCTTCAAAAATCCTTTCACGGATATTGTCATAGTCTTTAAATATACTAACGAAATCAATGTGATAATTAATATTATTCTCCTCAAAAAACCTCTTGAGTTCAATAATAAGTTTACACAACTGATAGTTAGAATACCAATCAGAAGCCGACTCATAATCCCAACTGTTGCAAAAAGACAGATTGAAACATCGAATTATATCGTTCATATACAGCATGTCTTCTAAGTCATATTTCATATACTTCCTCCTTTCGCGAGCAAAAAAATAGCCCTGCTTTCGTGTAAACACACAAAACAAAGCTATGATACTCGCTCTCAATATTTAGAAAATCTTTAACATGCACTTATTATATAAAACTTTTCCAGTATTGTCAACGTTTTAATCACCACTAAGGCTTTTATAATCCAACACATGTATAAAAGAGTTCACTTTATGAAATATCAGTATAAGTTCATCATAAGAACAATTATAAAAATAATCAGTATCAACATTAGACAAAACTCTGATGCCATTTTTAACATCGCCGGAGCCATTCTTAATCTGAATGCTGCAATTCTTATAATTTTTAGCAGCAACTTTCAAAGCCCGTACCTTCTCACTGCCCTGAGAGCCTCTAATTCTTTCAAAAGGAAGAAGTTGTACCTTGTAATTAAGAATGTGGTTGCATAGTATCCTGGCGTCATCAATGCCTAAAAAGAAGTCCGCTGCCCCGGAAGACTTATCAGCACGATCCAATTTTACCAATTCAAACATAAAAGCAATATATCCCTTATTCAACAAAGAAACAGCCAACATATACTTATTACCCTCATCAACCCTGTAAACATTTTTATATAAGTTCATAACCTGCCTCCGCCACACTACTTTAAATCTAACAAATTACCATACAACCTTCCCAAATAGTCGTCAGTCCAATTGTAACGCAACTTAATTGCGTCAATATCAATTCCATAATTCTTTACATAATAATAGACAGAAGAGTGACGAAAATCCGTAGGAGTATAGTGCTTAATTCCTGCTTTTTTGCAATATGACTCAAAAATACGATTAACATACCGGGCATAATATTTCTTGTCTTTTTTTGTTACAAACACATACGGTCTTGCCTTTTCCGGTAAAACCCTTAAATATACCTCCTTGACCTCATCGGGCAACCTTATTCTAACAGGCTCCTTTACAAATATTTTATTGTTATAATAAAACTTACCATGGATATCAATATGCAATTCACTAAACTTAATGTTGCAAAGATGATTAGTTTTCAATCCACAGTAAAAAGAAATCATGAATAAAAACAGATGTAAGTAATCGTCGCAAGACCGCACATAATCAAATAACAAATCTTTCTCATCAAGAGAAATTATACTATCCTCTCTAACTCGGTCCATCTGCCTCTCGCTCTTACCAAAGTAATCGCTTATAGAAATACCAAAAGAATCAGAGACACCCTCTCGATCTAAGTACTTAAAGTAATTATTAACAACCTTTAGATCAAACGCCTTTGTTGAATCAGCATAACCGGCTTGTGATAAACTTTTCTCAAAACCTCCCACAAGAACATCAAAGGCCAAATACCTGAAATCAGAGGATAGATTCTCAATATATTTTTCAAATCGCCTTAAACTCCGCCTATATGCCTCATGAGTCCTTTCATGTTTAAACCCCTTTAAATCTAAATACTCATCGACATTCTCAAACTCTTTTAACATAATACACCTCCATATAAGAAAGTACCGCATATCACAAAACTAATATCAGAAACAACCCTTGTTAATATTAAACTCCGATTTTTTTGTACGTATGCACATTTTTTAACAAATAAACCTTTAAACGCAACTCAAATACTTTCATAAGCCCCCTAATTCACACCTATAAAGAAAATTACCAGAACTATTTCCATACTGGAAACAGTTCCTAAACTCGATTCAACAACCAAGCTACAGCATACATCACAAGTATTATCGACATAAAGATAGCCCACGTCCTTACAACAAAAACAATAACCCCATAAATAAACCATGCAATCTTGCTATTGTAAAGAGTGACACCAAACAGCTTATACAACACCTTATTAACCTTGCCTCTCCACCATTTGATTGCAATTCCGGTATAATCGACATTACTTTTCATATACACATAAAGCAAAGCTCCAAAGACGACAAAAGCCAAAAGAAACCATATTATATTATCCAAAACTACCCTATAAAACGCATACGCAACACCTATCATTAAAATACCTACTGCAAAAAAACCAGCACCATCTGAATCGTACATATAATCACCCCTTCTAAATAAATTATAAATAGTCAAACTTTCTTTTAAAACTATTTTGGTTGAAATTCCATATCTTTATACTATAAGTATACCAAATATGTCCGAATACGTCAATAGACTGTAAACTTATCTAATCGCATCGTCGGATCGACACATTAGCAGAGAAAAATTAAAGCGAAAGTGGGGGAAAAGTGAGAGAAAAGTGGAGGGAAGTTAAAGAAAAACAGGTAAAAAGGGGTGTGAAGACGGAGCGAGGAACCGGGAATGGGATATAATTGGTCGCAATATAGACGTATTCGGACATTATATAAAAGGCATTGATAAACTTTCTAAAAATACTATCAATATTTCTTGCATAACCCGGAATTATATTCTATAATAAAATTAATTCATAGTGTAGAAACCATGTGTAGAGCAACTATGTATATCATTAAGGAGGTGTGCTTTTGTGCCGAGGATATATCTTTCCATAGAAGACGATTTGTTTGATTTGATTTCTAAAGATGCAGAAGAACTCAATACAACAGTAAATGTACGTATAGTTAACATTCTGGAAGGAATGTACAAACAAAACCCATTTGACTATCAGAAAGCTATAGACAAAATCATCAATGAAATTCAGCAAATGAACAACGGTGAGGAATTTACCCTCACTCAATTAAAATCTTTTTCAGAAATAAGTATAGCACGGTCAGAGAACGCAAAAATAAAACCCAATATTGCAAGGGCTAAATTAGGAAAGCAGATAAACGGCCTTGTGCGTGCAGGTCATTTACCGGGTGTTAAGAGACAAAATACCATAACAAAGAACGGTGAAACAAGACTTAAATTTATAAATAGAGCTGCTGTATATGTAATAGACAGGAACGAAATCTAAAATATTAATAGAAGGAGGATACAAAGATGCTAAATTATATTCAAAAGAGACTAATTGAGGCAGAGATGCTTTCAATAATCCGAGCAAATCCTAGTGGAATTGATACAAGAAAGCTAATTACCGACGTACATACAGTAATAGCCAGTAGAATCCCTAGTGCGAACAGATATCACATATCAGGCATGCTCGCGTGGATAGTCAAATCTACGCATCACAGATTATTAGTACGTAAGCCGGGCGGCAGCTCTATTATTGCATAATTCGGAGGAATTATCAGATACAATGATAGATAGTTAGACAGTCACCCTATTTTAATAACATAGTCCGACTAACCTTAAAGCCTCTCATTCATTATATTGAGAGGCTTTTTCATGGAAAGGTATCATTTTATCGAATACTAATTTGTAATAAATCTTAAAGTGATATATAATTTATTACAATATTAAATCTAAATAAGAGGAAATACGATGAACTACAACAATCAACCTATAAAAGTGATGGCCATCTTCTCTGATGGAAAGGTAGTACCTACTAAGTTCAGATTAGACGATCAAGTTGTCAGGATACAGAAGATACTAAAAGTACAAGAAGAAAAAATGCTTATTGATAAATATATCATCTACACCTGTCTGCAAAATGGCCATACCTATAAAATTAAATACAATATAAGTACAAGTACCTGGTACCTATCTACAAATTAAAAACAGTCTTAACGTTTGCTAAAACTGTTTTTTAAGGTAATTGCTTTATATAATTACCAAGAGTATCGGCTATACTATATACGCTACAAGGGGGGAGAGCGTTGAAGAAAGCTTTTGCCTAACTCTTGAGAAATTATAACATCTTTGAAAAAATATAACAAAACCCTTGCAAACACACATTACTCAACATGTTTTCGAGCTTCGTTATAACTTAGATTGTACTCGATGTATTGATCATAACATGCTGCGTTATAGTCAAATTTTGAAGACACCCTATCTTTCAGGGTTTCATCAGCGTAACGGACAATATGTTTTTCCATAGCATCATCATTATGAAAATAACACCTTACGACTACAGCAAACTCTCTTCTGTTTTGTTTGGCTGCAGTGATATTCGGACATAACTCCAATCCTCCTATCTCTCTAGGTAAACGCCTAAAACATCCCTTATGAACGCATTTTGTCATTATACACTTACTACAATCCGATAAAACTTCTCTTTCTTGTAAACTTAAACCACTCATAGTCTTCCTCCTTTTTTACAACAGGTGGCTATTTCCATTTTGGAAAAACCCCACTCTTTATCTACTACTAACTTTTAAGAGCATACCTTAGTCTTAGCCTCGACTTCCGTCCAATCCAAAGCTTGACCGCATGAATTACAACAGTCATCTCTATAATCGAAACTAAAATATGCTTTGTCACATGAAGGACAATGGTAATAAGTAAGATAACAAGTTCGATCAACTCTCATCTTCTTAGGCAACATCTTCTCACAAGCCTCTAATTTAACCATTTCACATTCAAGTTGTCTATTCAAGCCATCTTCATCACCGTAACGTTTAAGATAATCTATAGTATGCTTTATTTGCTCTACTACCGACTCTAAAAGCTTAGTATCTTTCACAATCTTCCTCCTGCTAAATCAATCCTTCTTCTTTGAAACTAAAAAACACACCATCACCTATTATAATATGATCCAAGACTCTAATTCCCAGCATTTTACCACATTCATCCAACCTGTTAGTAAGAACAATATCTTCATGAGATGGCTCCGGTTCACCGCTTGGATGGTTATGGACCAAGATTATACTGCTTGCAGAACTTTTTACCGCTGGCATATAAACTTCACGCGGATGCACGATACTGCTATTTAGCGATCCGACAGAAATTAACTCTATTGAAGTTACGAAATTTTTTGTATCCAGGAGCATTATTTTAAAATACTCCTTCTTCATGAACCTCAACTCATTCATCACAGCTTGTGCCGCATCATCTGGCGAACTAATCCTTATTCTGTCGCCAAGTCCCTCAGCATTAAACCTCTTAGCAATGGAAAAAACCGTTTCAAGTTTCTGTTTTTGTAAATTAGTAATACTTAAATATTTTGTATCGCTTTCAAGCGAATGTAAATCAGGATACTGTTTAACAATGTCTTCACTTATACCTGTCACAAATGATATCGCCTCACTATTTAAAAGAGACTTAACTCCATACTGGCCTATCCTCTCCTTTAAAGTAACTGTCTTTTCCTTAGCAACATCCTTTATTTCTTTCTCTGTTACAAATACTAATTGTTGTTTCATCGTAGTCTTCCTCCTTAAATCCGTTTCACCGGGTTATAGCAAACACATTTGTATATATCTACGAAATACATACCTACACATATAGCTATAACCCTGAATAAAACATCAACTATACCCTATAAATTTAAAAAACTTTTAACTGTACAGTGCCAATTCGTGAGTTCCCTTCTTTCCTTTAAAGAAAGCTTCTTTTCAAGGCTATCTATTTCATTCTGATATTTGAGAATGTTATCATTAATCTCATTCAGAAACTTAGACCGGAACTCATTATCGGTCCAATCAGAAGCATCAAGTGCCTTTTTTAATTCAAGAAGTTTTTCTAACTGTAATGTCTTTAACTCCTTTTGAATCCCTATTGCCTGCGCATCTTTTTTAAATAAGTTCTTTATTTTTTTCATAGTCTTCCTCCGTGTTCTAATTTATTTTTTAAATTTCCGTCAGTGCTTAGTCCATTATCCAAGCACTGACCTCCTACTTTTTGACTTACTGAAAGCTAAAATGGTATATCTTCATCATCTACTGGCTGGAATACGTCGTCATCCATAAAGCCATCAAAAAAGCTACTGTCAGGTAGAGATTTATCGCCTTGCTTTGACGCACCTTTCTTCTCACCAATAAATTCAACTCTATCTGCTACAACCTCTGTTGTATATCTCTTTTCCCCATTCTTATCGGTATAACTACCGGTCGAAATCCTACCAAGTACAGCACATTGTCTTCCCTTTGCAAGAAAGTTTGCAGCGTTTTCTGCAGTCTTCCCAAAAATAGTAATCGGGATAAAATCTGCAGTAGGCTTGCCTTGAGATTCTGCCTGTTGTTTCTTTTCACGTGCCATCTCCCTATCTACTGCCAGGTTAAATTTTGTAACTGCCATACCCGATGCTGGGATAAACCTCATTTCCGGATCCCTCGTAAGTCTTCCTATTAACACAACATTATTCATAATCTTCCTCCATCTTTCTTTTTAATTTTTGATAAAAGTAATCATTTTTACTATTGTAGCTATCAAAACCTTATCCGGGGCTGAGTTTATAATACCGTAGCCCTCTAATGCTATACTGTTTAATTTCTGAATCTTTATCATTCCTAAATGCTCAATATAGCCTTGATACTCCCTGGATTGATAACCATTAATATCTGTTCCCTTTATGTTTCCGCCAAGACATAAGAACTTGTTTATCTGTCGCAGCTGATACAAAAGGCCTCCGAAAATCTTATGACTATTATTAGTACGCATAAGATCTTGTAAAATTTCAAGGGCATTATCACGGTATACAATAGCATTTAACAATTTAAACGCATTGTCCTCCAGCGTAAACCCTTGGTCTCTAAAGTCGTTGATTATATTACTTGAACTTATTGACAAGCCTTGCCTTGATTTAAAGTAGTTCTCAATAAGAGCAAAATCAATACTATCAACCTTGTGATAGCAAGTAGCACCAACTATTTCATCCATGTCCGAAGTTAAAGTAATCGATAAATCATTAGCCAAACTACCTATCATCGTACCGAATTTTTCTTTAGAGAATTTCTCAAACTTTAATGTCTCAAATTTGTTACCCTTCTTCCGGCTTTTTTTAGATAATAACAAGACAATATCCGCACCATCGTTAAGACGCAGTGCTTCAATACCAAGATCGTCCTCTAAAATAAAAAGCTTGCTGCCGACAAAAAGACTAACCTGCTCGATTACACCCACAATTTCATTTAAATTTTCCTTGCAATTCTTGAAATTATACACAGTATAACCCTCTTTTTCTTTTTTCTTCAAATAATCAGCAAATCTCTTTTCTTCCTGAATTTCAACATAACAAATTATTAACATCACCTCCCTTTCCTTTACTCGCATTACCTAATTCTTATCATCGGATGAGCAGCATCTTTCTTACGCCACCTATCCAGAACCCTAATTGCCTTTAGAATTCTTCTTCTCTTGCGATAATCCTTGAATGCCCTTACAACCTTCATGATCTTCCTCCTTATTTCTTCTCTGTTTTTGAGCAAAAAAATAGCCTCGTTTCCGTGCAAAAGCACAAAACAAAGCTACGTTAATCGCCTTTAATATATAGAAAACATTACATCATATATCAATTATATACTATAACCGCAGATTCTGTCAAGAAGTTTAGGTGCCAATCCTCATAAGTATAAACTTAGAGAAATGCGTAGCCGGCTTCTTCACATTTGTTCCGAATGTATTCTTCAAGCTCATCTTCTCCAACAATAATCCCTTTAGTAGTCCCACATTCAAGGTTATTTTTAACAATCAGAAAGCAATCACTATTCTTAACTGTATAAACATACTCTTCAAGATAATCGCTTATGAATATAACTAATTGACTACCGCTATTAACCTCAACTTCTTGCACAATATCAAATGCACCCTCGTTATAGATCACAACACCGAAATCTTCATCATAACTTTCTACATATTTTTCAGAACAATCAGAATACCTACTTAGTAATTCGAAACTTTCCTTTTTACAATCAAAAATTATACAATTATTGAGGTTGATATAAGTATCACAGCAATTGATTACATTAAACCAATCTTTTGATATTTTAAGAAGACAATCAAAGGAACTGATGTTA
>ENA-UOOR01002749-UOOR01002749.1-fermentation-metagenome-genome-assembly--contig:-NODE-2749-length-17077-cov-8.307602_pt1 | contig 17077 bp, 16 predicted proteins | sample MGYA00245780_ERZ724029 | MGnify/ENA primary metagenome ERZ724029 (study PRJEB28704, sample SAMN03018315) | fermentation metagenome | biome: anthropogenic terrestrial biome; feature: soil; material... | reverse complement strand
GAATAGAAGCATTTTTCGTTAGCACGTGTATAAATTTTATGGGAATTTAGGTTACCCAACAGCAACAATATGTTTTGGGGTTATTTTTGTTGCTAAACTTATGGAAGTATTCAAGAAATAGTAATCAATTAAACTACAGTTGAATTGTGATACAAACTACTATGCACACAAACATAAGTATCATAATTACTAAGTTTTCGTAATGTTTCTGAATACCCACAAATAAAGCGGTGGGATTTTCGTTTTTAGATATATTATTACTGTAATTAACAAGGTGAGTATTCTTGGAAGGAGATTTATATGTCAAAATCACCGTTAATTAAAACGCAAAATTTATCAAAGGTCTTCGGAAGGAGGAAGGTTGTTGATAAAATAAATCTACGAGTTGAGACGGGAGATATTTATAGATTTTTAGGCCTGTATGGTTCTGGAAAGACAACAACAATAAGAATGTTATTAGGGTTAGTTTTTTCAACTGAGGGACCAGTTATACTCAATGGGTATAATATCGATGTATTTTGAGCGGAGTAAGGGCATGACAAAGCTGTCAAAGTATTCAATTATCTTTTTGAATCCGTTCATTATCGTTCAACTCTCCTTCATATTTCTATCGAAAACTCGATCTCATGACGTGATGGAATACCGTTCTCACCGATAATCGGTATCTGTGGCTTCTTTTCTCTCTCACGGCCAATCGCACCGCAATTTATGCCGATAAGCCCAAATCCTAGTTTTTGACAAAACCTGATTGCATTGATATTATCATCTGTGGTTATAAGCTCAATGCGTTTATAATCATTCTGCTTTGACATTTTAATAATGATATTAAGCAGTATTGTGCAGATGCATCTAATTGAAATAAGACTGTCCAGCGATGTTGTTACTACAACACGGTCTTTAACCAAATACGTTATCAATCCTATAATGACGACCTCGTTAAAAATAACGAATCCGTCTACTTTGGTCATATCAATAATCTCGCCACAAATTAGCATATCTGTGCCGTGCCAGTGTTCAGCTATAAAATCCGTAACCTTTTGATGCGTACTTTCATTAATCAGCCCCGGTTTCAAATCCCCTCTTATTGCTGGCTCAGCCTAAATCTTACAACCCCATTCAGGCAAGTAAATTCGCACTTGTTATTTTTCCGCTCCTGGTAGAGATTCGATAAATCACCGCCAGCACGAACAGCTTCTAATAACGGAAAGAGCTTGGACATAGATTTTGAGCAAAAACCTCCCTTGCCGTTCATTGGCATAACGTTATCAGTTTCTTTATTTGAGACTAAAAAAATCACCCTATTTGAGACTGGTGGGGCAACAAGAGCAACTCCAACCCATGTTCTAACTATATATATTCGACACAAAACATAAAAGTCCTCTAAAACTCACAAAAATATTCAGTCTCAAATAGAGTGACAGAACTTTCTGCACACTCTCAAATAAGGTGATCTGTAACAATTTAATACCTCAAAAAAGAAATTCATTTTCTTAACCTCCGAAGACTCTGAGTACCATGTTCGTGTCTCCTGTTCCCCAGATCATGGTGCATAACACCGCCTGTACCGTGAAAAGACCAAAGGCAAAGCGCCAGGTATACTAAAGATGGCAGAGGAAATGAAAATGGATGCATTGTAAAGCATATCGTGAACCTGTCCAACGGCGATATCCAGGTAGAGAGCGAACCCGGCAAATGAACAAAATTTATAGCACAACTACCGGGGTAGGATAAAAAAGTCCGACGGATATCTCATTCTTATTTCAAAATTGAGCAATAAGCACCTGGTACCGGGGTATGTGATGGGATTTCCAATATACCGAAAGAGGTATCTCCAGTGCATATTTACAGGCATTATTCATGGATTCTTCTTTGCGGTTTTTTTCTTGTTCGTTATCTTCAAGCATATTCATAAGTGCTGACTAATGCTTCGATTAATGATGATGATGATAGGAGAAGTTAATATTTATCAAACAGCAACGCTCTGCATGCAGACGCTTCTGCTTTGCCAATTTTTAGTGGCGCTGCAAATAAATTATAATGTCCGTCTGAAACACATGACAAATCGAGCGACTCGATTACTGCAATACCATGCCCAAGGAACGCAACATGCACATCTTGATCCTCTTCCATGCTTGCCACACTATAAGAATCAAGACCGATAGTAATTACCCCTCTTGCCCTGAGCCATCCAGCTGTTGCTAATGACATGTAGGATGTTCCGTTTGAGCGAACCAACAGGCGCATTATCCCTTTTGGCATATAGTTTTCTAAAAATAGGACATCCACTATCGTGTTTTCAGGTACGGTCAGTACGTAACATGGGCCAATATAATGCTCCAGTGGCATAGCAGATATATCCAATCCATTTGCAATAAAGTGTAGGAATGCATCGCAATGTGTTCCCGCATGCAAGCTACAATGCAGCAAATTACTATTATTTGCATCTCCGTTAAGCATACTGGTACATTCCTCCAAATGGGCCCCATATCCGCCGGGATACACAGGTGATGATATCATTTCTCTTGTTATATCATAGTACTTCATATGTTCCTCCTCAAAGGTCTGTCATTTGTTCAAACTGTTGCTGCAATCTCACAAGAGCCTCATCTTCTGTTGAATTTCCCAGTAGTACACTTCGTAGTTCACCGCTTAGAACACTATCCGTTATAATTGAATCAATCATTTCACCCTTCTTTGTATGTATACACTGTCTGTCTCGTGCTGCCCTCATATTTTGTGGCATGTATTTAAGCCATGGGTAGTAATATAGCAGATAAGAATTATTTGCTACTACGTGTCGCGGCACAAAGCCGCCAAGCAGCGTATTATGAACAGCGACCTTGCTGCTTGTAATCCAACGTAAAAAGGTGTAACTTTCTTCTATGTGGTTGGAAAATCGGTTTATACCCAGCCACCAGCCTCCCAGTAGCGGAGTGTTTCCAGGAACATTGCTATACTGAATTTTATTGTAGTCAATCAGTGTGTTTTTATGCGTCGAACTTGGGTGTGGAATATGTGTGGCAAAAATAATTGTTGTCGCTACATCACCGTGTAAAATCCTCTCCCATTCATTATATCGGGTATTTGATGATTCAATTGGCTCTGCGTATTGAAATATGTTTTTCATATTACTAATGGCGCGGAGGTTCTCGTTGCTATTAAACGCTACCCGGTTGTTTTGCATCATTTTTCCACGGAATGACCATTGCCGCGGATAAAATTCGTCGGCTATACTGACATTGTCGAGCCCATTCCAATGGGTAGCATACAAAACAGGCGAATGTGGGTTATATGCTCTGGTAAAAAAGCGGGCTACAAGTTCATACTCCCGCCACGTACGCGGAACCCTTAAGTCAATGCCGTATTCCTTTCGAAAGGCATTGTTGTAGTCCCGATTCTCAAATAAATCCCTTCTATAGGCAAGTAACTGAGTAGTTATATGCAAAGGTATAGCGTATAGCTTGGTTTCAAGACCCAGACGCAGGGTTTTTACAACATCCAAAAAGCCATCAATCAGGCCGGGATCATGTTGTGCATATATGTTAAGCGGGTGTAGATACTCTTCGTTCTCAAAGTGATTAAGCCAGGCATAGTCTATCATAAACAGGTCAATGCTGCCATCTTTCAACTGGTGCGTTTTCTGAATACGCTCATGTAAAGAAATTATATCCAGCTTTTCTATGTCTATTTTGATGTTATACTCTTTTTCGAATGCGGGCATTAGTTTCTCTACTGCTTGCAGTGTAACCCCATCCATCCCGAGCAGTGATACATTTGTCCTTCCCTTCCATGAACCAGATTTCAATAATTCCTCTTCGCTGCGGTTCTTTATTACTACTTGACGCTTTTCAAACAACATTGGATTGTGTATAAATTCCAGCAGCATCTTTGCTGCAGTTTCTCCCAGTAAAAGCGAATTTCGCTGCAAGGTGGTATAATTGGCATCACGGTTAAAATTGAACCAATCTCCCGTTCCGGCAAGAACAAAGATCGGCGTGGTAATCTCCAGCATTGTGAGGACTTCTATCAGACATTCGGCGATTTCTTCTCTACTGACGATAAACGCCTTCGGTAGGTCTTCCATATTGTTGATTAGGTGCAGCAGGTTCGGCATCGCTATTTCTTGTCGAATGCCTACCTCATAAACATCACCCGTAAGCCCAGTCTCCTGGTGTGCGCGTTTGAAGCCGAGCTCACAATCATATTCTGATGCGTAAGATCTGTCACCTAAAATCAGTACAAGATCCCGTTTGCTATCTATACATCCATTAGTCCTTTTCAGTAACTTTATAGTCTGTTCGTATATTTGTGTTTGATTATTAAAAGTTACTGACGCAAAGTCACCAGAGCTTACATAATCATATAAAAATACAAGAGGAATTTTTCTTTTTGAAAACGTTTCAAATTGTCCATGCCCATTGCTCACGGTTGAGATGAGCACACCCCGTACGTTCGCTTGTAATACTTGCTCAAGTTTTTCCTGTTGGATGCGATCATTGTAATCGGTTATTTTTATTAGCAGGAAATACCCTTGCTCGCTTACCACCCTATGTACTGCTTTTATAATATGTGAGTAATTATATCCCGTATCCGGTAAAATTAATGCAATAAAATGGTGTTTCTGTGATTTCAGATTGCTTGCAAGCAAATTTGGTGTATAGTGCAGTTCATCCACTGCCTTCATTACCCGATCGTATGTCTCTTGCTTTATTTTCGCCTTATTATTCAATATATTGGAGACAGTCGAAATAGAAACGCCCGCTTTGCGGGCAACATCTTTTATTGTTGCCATAGCCTCACCACTTTACTGATATTAATATATATCTTACCATTGACGTACTTACACCGCATTAAAAATTCAAATGTTAATATCCAAAGGCGAACAAGCCGCCTTTGGATAGCCAATTCTCTGTTATGTGATCAATCAGACCCGACTACTCCTTAGCAACGGGTATCTTGTAGCTTACGGAGATGGGTGTAATAAAATGTTAATAGGCAGGTTCATATCCATCAACATTGTCTTTAGTAATAATGGGCAGTTCCATCTTCCACTCTTCTTCTTTTTGTAACGGCTTACCTGCAAAATATAGTTCTATATTTTCAAATACAAGTGACACTTCCGCTGCGGCCGATTGATATGTAGTACCATACATTTCTCCGTTTTTGATGGCAGGTAGTCCATCGCCGTCTCCGCCAGCTCCTACCACTATTACCTTTCCAAGCATGTTATTTGCTTTGAGAGCATTGATGCACCCAACTGCGACAGTATCATCCGCACCAAACACAGCATCGATTTTATCGCCATATTTAACTATCCAGTCTTCCATCAAAGCCTGAGAAATTGCTTTATCTGATTTGCCTGGCTGTTCATCAAGATAATTTACATTGCCGCACTTATCTTTGATTGCCTGTTTGAACCCATCGACGATATCCATGCTTGCCTGGAAGCCGTCATGCAAAGAGCAGATTATAATGTTTTTGTCAGGTTTATTGCCAAGTGCTTCTGCCATACACTCGCCCGAACGGTAACCAAAGGTAAAATTGGGAGTACCGATATAGCCGATGGTGTATTTATGAAAAGCCTCATCACAGTCTGCGTTTACCGTCATAGTTGGTATTCCTGCGTCATAAGCAATTTTTAGCCCCGAGCCTATTGCTGTAGAATCAATCGGAGTAACACAAATCATATCAACCTTTTGAGCAACCAAGCTTTCAATCAAGCTCAGCTGTTTCGCAGCATCGCCGGCACCGTCTAAAATAACTGCTTCCCAATCGCGTTTAGAACACTCCTCTTTCCAAGCAGATGAATACTTTACAGGAAACGGTGACCTGGAGTCGGGTGTTATGTATGCGATGGTCTTTTTGCCATCCTTTGCTGCCACCGTGCTGGAACTATTCTTGGTTACTGGAGTTTCACCTTTCCCCGAACAACTTGCTAATAGTGATAATAGCAGTATAAAAGACAGAACTAGTGCTAAAAACTTTTTCATATTAATCCTCCTTTTTAAGTATGAATTTTTCGTTCTCTATATAAACATTATAGGAACCAGTTTTATTCCTGTGCGAGGTTGATTTTTTGAACCTTTTCAGTATATTTGTCCAAGAACAGAACACCTAGTATTACTACGCCAATTACAAAATATTGGGTATATGCGTCGAATCCGGACATTGCCATAAGGTTGTAGATAATTTGCATGAACAGCACTCCACAGAAAGTTTTGACAAAGTTACCCTTACCCCCCGTGGAACGAATACCTCCGATGACACAGGATGCTATTACAGGCAGAGTATAGTTATCCCCAAGCACAGGTGATCCAACACCCATACGTGATGCATAAAAAGCACCCGCACATGAGGCGCAAAAAGCACTTAAGAGATAGCAGATTATAGTGATGCGATCTGTATTGATTCCAGCTGCTTTTGCTGATTCAAGGTTACCGCCGCAGGCGTACACCTGCAAACCAAACTTAGTGAAATATAACAAGTAGGCGGCTATAATCAGGAATATTAAAAATACGACAATGGATATTGGAACACCTAACAGTTCATATGTATAGATATCATATACCGTTAGCAAGCTTGACGCAATCGGTTTTCCACCTGCTAGAATAAGCGCAATACCCTTGAATACTGTCATCGTGCCAAGAGTAGTAATAAACGGAACTACATGCACTTTACTAACCAAAAGCCCGTTTAGCAGCCCAGAAATAATAGAAAGCAAAACGCAACTCAGCACCATTGACGCAAGACCGAACCTTTGTGATGCCAGAATCGCAATTACGCTAAACATCGATACCTGTGGCCCAATTGACATATCAGTAAATCCCAGCAAAAGTACAAATGTAATTCCTATCGCAATGATTCCATACAGACTTGTCTCTTTAAGCAGAAGCATCAAATTGGCTTTTGTATAAAAGCTTTTACCGACTAATGCAGCTAAAACCAAAATGATGGAGAGCAGGAAAAAGATACTATTGTCACTTAGCCATAATAAAAGCTTTTGCTTTTTTTTCATGATACCAACCCCAACTTTCGTTCATGCATAGTATCTAGCACTACCGCAATGATAAAGATAACACCTTGAAAAAAATATTGAACGCTAGAGGGAATCCCCCACTGAATATATGAATTGTTAAGCACTCCTACTATGAGCATACCAATGAGTGTGCCGAAAATACTGCCCTTACCTCCTGAGAAACTTACACCGCCTAAAATAACAGCCGTCATTACCTGAAATTCATATCCGGTACCCATACTGGGTACACCGGACATCATCCTTGAACACACAACAATACCAGACAGACCTGCAAGCGCACCCGCAAAAATGTAGTTTATCATTGTTACTTTAACAAAGCTAAACCCTGAAAATCTAGCTGCTTCAGGATTACCGCCTACTAAATACACCTTCCTGCCATATGTGGTCTTTTTTAGCAAGAACCATGTAAATGCTACTATTAAAGCAAAAATTAAGGACGGAACAGGTATACACCCCAAAATGTTGCCCTGACCAATTTGACGAAAGAACTCATTTTCGGCAGCTCTTATCGGGTGCCCTTCCGATAGGGCGTATCCCAACGCCAAAAAGATTGACTGGGTTCCCATGGTTGTAATCAACGGATGCAGTCTAAAATAACCGACCAATACCCCATTTAGTAATCCACATAGCGCACCTGCTGCGATAGGTAACAAAATAGCTAAAAGGATATTAACGTGTGTAAGTTTACATGCCACAATCGAAGTAAGCATATATATTTGACCTATAGACAGATCCAGACTGCCGCTGATGATGACAAACGTTACTCCGCATGCCATAATTCCCACCATAGAAACCTGGCGTGTTATATTCATGATATTGTTAAACTTGAAGAAAGTTTCTGTCGTCAGAGAACATGCAGCAAATAGTAATACTAAAATCAGAATCGTACCAATATTTTGAGTGCGCATCAATTTTCTGAATGTGAATTTCTCCTGATGTTCCGGGACAGTCCTTTGTAAATCAGCATGCAAATTAGTGTATTGTTGCTTTTGTATGATCATCTTACATTCAACCCTCCCAATGCATAACTAAGCACCTCGGCATCCGTGGTTTCATTAACATTCAGAACGCCGGTTATTCTCCCTTCATACACCGTCATAATACGGTCACATAACCCCATAAGTTCAGGTAGTTCAGATGACACAATAATAATCGCTACCCCAAGTTTTGCGAGTTTACTAATAAGGCTGTAAATTTCTGCTTTAGTTCCTACATCAATCCCCCTTGTCGGCTCATCCAAGATTAAAACCTTCGGTGCGTTCATCAGCCATTTTGCCACTACTACCTTCTGCTGGTTGCCGCCGCTCAAATTAGCAACGAGTTGCTTTATATCAGGGGTCTTAATCTGCAAATTATTTTTATATTGCAGTACTTCGTTTCGCTCTTTTTTTGAATTGATTACACCCATATATTGTATTGATTGTAGGCTTGCCATGGTAGTGTTTATCATGACACTTAAGTTAAGTACCAATCCTTCGTGCTTACGATCCTCCGGCACCAATCCTATACCGTAGTGAATAGCGTCTTTTGGGCTTTGTATGTTAATCTGCCTACCCGTCATGACTACATTTCCCTTAAAGTGGGGATCTACACCGAAGATTGCGCGCATTATTTCACTACGCCCTGCACCAACCAATCCAAAGAAACCCAACACTTCGCCGGAACGCACCTCAAAAGAAACATCCTTAAAGCGTTTACCGCTAAAGTTTTCCACCTTGAGTACAACATTACCGATAATGCTGGGGAGCTTGTTGTAATAGTTTTCTATCGTCCGCCCAATCATATGATGTATAATTTGATCCACTTGTGCGGTTTTCGTGTCCAGTTCGGCGATAGTGCATCCGTCACGAAAAATAGTTATATGATCGGTGATTTCTTTGATTTCATCTATCTTATGAGATACAAATAAAAATGTTATCCCTTTTTCCTTTAATGAACGAATAACACGAAACAGTATTCGTACCTCTTTTTCAGACAATGAGGAAGTTGGCTCATCCATAATAATTATACGGGCGTCCCTGCTTATAGCCCTAGCAATCTCTATCATCTGCTGTTGTGCAATGGAGAGGTTCCCTGCTAATTCTCGTTCAGAGATATTCATTTCCAAGTCCTCAAGGATACGGCGTGTTTTCTGATACATTACCTTACGGTCAAGGCGCCTGAATTTCATCGGGAGGTTATGTAAAAAGATGTTTTTCCCAACGTCAAGTAACGGGACAATATTTATCTCCTGGTAAATACATACAACCCCACGATCAAGCGCATCTTGTGTGGATTGAAACCTGACTTCTTTCCCGTCTATGCGGACGCTACCGCTATCACGCTGATGAATACCCGTAAGTACTTTAATCAATGTCGATTTCCCTGCACCGTTTTCTCCTACAATGCCCATTACTTCTCCTGATCTAACTCTGAGACTGACTTGTGACAGTGCTTTTACTCCAGGAAATGATTTGTCGACACCATTTACTTCTAAAATATACTGATTGTTCTTCACAGATTCATCACTCCCTATTTTTTATTTACACATAATCCCACGCTGAAGTTTGTCATATAACCCAAAGTGAATATAAATGTGATCATTCGGCAGTATTATCTAACTGTCTTTAAGTGTATCAACTTGCTTGTCTTTTCGCAATGGAAATTGTACTGTATTTTATTAAATCGTTTTTGTAAAACGTTTTCGTAAAATATAGTATGCAATAATATTCACAATAACCGCATTGTTAAATGTATATTTTAAGGCTTAAACTTAAACTATGTTTCTTGGGAATATGCCCAAAAAGCTTAATTCATAGTGGCTGTACAGTTTATTGTTCTTAAGACAACTATCTGTCCCCGATGAATATTTATTAATAATATAGCATAAAAATGCATATCGGGTAATTGACAAATCTTTTGACGATGTTTAAGATAAGAAATAAAGCTTTTGTAATAACCTATAGATAGCTGCAGATAAGGAGGACAGACATATGCAACAGAAGAATATAGCAAAAGTCGGGCTTGTTGGACTAGGCAGGTTTGGGATGGTACACGCAGAAAACATAGCAAGGAATGTGCCAGGCGTACGTCTTCAGGCAGCATGCAGTCATCATCGGAGCAGCCTTGAGAGAGTTAGAGAAGAATTGTCTGTAGATGAAACATTTCTTGATTATGAAGAAATGGTAAAACGAGCAGATATTGATGCTATTGTAATATCATCAGTCGTCGGAGAACACTTGAAACAGGTAAAGCTGGCTTTTCAGGCAGGCAAACACGTTTTTGTTGAAAAACCGATGGCTTCGACGGTGGAAGAATGCAGGGATATGCTTTTACTTAGACACAACTACCCAAAATTGATTTTAATGGTCGGATTTATGCGGCGATACGACCCCTCTTATGCATATGCCAAACAGAAAATTCTAAATGGAGAAATCGGCGAACCATATTTAGTTAAATGCGTTAGCTTAGATGCTGTGAGATTTGTCGATGAACTGTTACGCGTAATACCCGGCAGTGGTGGTCTGTTCCCTAGCCTTGGTATTCATGACATCGATCTGATGGCATGGTTTCTTGACTCAAAACCAGCCTATGTCTCAGCATTTGGCGGGAGTTACGGTTATCCCCAATTCGAAAAAATGGGTGATGTGGAAGCGGGATGCGCAATCTTTAAATTTAAAAATGGAACACTTGGCATGCTTCATAATGGACGAACTGCTGCGCACGGTTTCCACATCGAAACAGAAATTGTGGGTACTAAAGGAAGTATACGTATAGGTCCAATACCCGCAAAAAACCAAGCAATGTTGTATAAGAATGATGGTGTTGTCATTGAATGCAATGACGATTACCGCATCCGCTATATTCAGGCATACCGAAATGAAATTAAAGAATTTGGCGACTGCATTATTGAGAAACGTCATCCACAAATAACAATAGAAGACGGAATAGATGCGACCATTGCATCAGTTGCGGCAAAGCAAGCACTTGAAGAAGGACGCGTTATAGTTATAGATTATCGGTAAGGGGGTAAATAAGGTGAAGGAAGTATCTGCTATGGAATATCCGCTAAGAGGGTTTGAAAGTGATAATTGTTCTGCAGTCCATCCCGACGTTATGCAAGCATTATATAATATCAATAGAGGGCACATTTCAGCCTATGGCGATGATCTGTATTCCGAGAATGTATTAAAAAAGATTGAGGCGCTCTTTGGCGAGGATTGTAATGCGCATTTTGTGCTCAACGGAACCGGCGCCAATGTTGTCTGTTTAAATGCTTTATGCCCTACCTGGGGCGGTGTAATATGTTGCGAACAAGCCCATATTGCAGTGGATGAAACCGGTGCGCCAGAACATTTAATAGGCGGGAAACTTTTAACTGTTCCATGTGAAGGTAACAAGCTTACCCCAGATCTTGCCGGCAAATACCTACGGTACATTTCAAGCCAGCACCAAAGTCAGCCCAAAATAGTCTCAATTACCCAACCGACAGAATTCGGGATGCTTTATAATATTAATGAAATCATTGATCTTTCCCGTTTTGCACACGAACACGGGATGTATCTGCACATGGATGCTTCCCGCATGGCAAATGCACTGGTATCGCTTGGGTGTACTGCTAAAGCAATGACCTGTGATGTTGGTGTTGATGCATTAAGCTTTGGTGCAAGTAAAAATGGAACTATGTTTGGTGAAGCTGTAGTATTCTTTATTCCTATAGATCACATACCTTATGTACGTAAATCATGTACACAGCTGCTTTCCAAAATGCGATATATTGCGGCACAGTTTGACGCCTATCTGGCTGAGGATCTCTGGCTGCGCTGTGCAGAAAATGCAAATCGGATGGCGCTTTTGCTTGAGCAAAACCTAAAAAAATATGTTGAGGTAAAAATTCCATACGCGGTGCAAGCAAACGAGGTTTTCGCCTATTTACCCCAGGTTGTCCGCAAGCAGCTTCACAAAAGGCAGCGGTTTCTAACCAGAGACGAAAAGAACTCACTGGTGAGGTTTGTTTGTTCGTTCGACACTTCGGAGGGCGATGTTCTCGCTTTAGCTAGAGATTTAGACGAATTAATAGAGTTATACAGAGGCAATCAATCGAACAACTAAGAGGTGATACTGTGGTAACTTTACATATCCAGAGGTCTTATTTTGGAGATAATAATCAAGTTTTTTTTGAGGATGACAGTTTTTGTGCTAAACTATTCCGATACTCTTCGGGCATACCAGCTATACGCCTTAGTAATCGAGTAGGCGGTATCACTGTGTTGCCTTACCATGGGCAGATGATATGGGATGCGGCTTTTTTTGGTCGTGATATTAAAATGAAGACCTCTTTTTCACAACCGCTTGATGTACAGTCCTACATGGATACATATGGCTGCTATCTGATGTATTGTGGGGCATTGCGAATGGGGCATCCCGGCAAATACGACACCCATCCCCTGCACGGGGAACTTCCGTATGCACGCTATCAGAAGGCTTACATTACCTGCGGGCAAGACGAACGTGGTGACTATCTGGGTGTCGGAGGTGAATTTGAATATAACCGTGCATTTGGTGATCATTATACTGCACATCCTTTGTGTAAACTGTATTCGAACAGTGGCGTACTGGATATATCAATGAAAATTTACAACCAGGCTAAAACGCCGATGGAACTTATGTTTTTATTCCATATTAATAATGAACTGGCCGATGGTGGTCGCTTTATACAACCATGTAATTGGAACAACCGAAGTATGTCGCTGACTAATCCACCTTCAGATGAAGGACTTACACCGGTTCAACGGGAGCTTAGAACACTGCTGATGCACTCCCCCGAGAAAACTCGAATTATTAGACCCGACTTTCTTTATGAGCCCGAATTTACATACGATTTGCATCAACTTAAAGGTGATGAGCAGGGCATTGCTCATTTCATGCAAATACACCCAGATGGCAGTGCAGATTATACTGGTGTGGAATTAAATGGCTCGCTCAGAAATTTTGGTCGTTGGTTCTCACGTACGCCAAATCATTCAGCTTGTTCTCTATGTTCACCTGCCACCTGCGGTGCGGATGGGTATACGTCCCAAAAACTACAGGGAAATGTGCGCATGATCGACCCCGGAGAAGATGTTACACTTAAAGTGTCCACCGGAACACTTTCACCTTCAGAGGCAAGTCAAATGGAAGAACATATATGCAAAACTCTTGGGGAAAAAGCATGATATGATTATTACCCAATAAGTATAAAATGCCTTTAAACAACACCTTATATAGTGACTTAGATAAGTATTGACTACTATATAATGTACAACAGTCCGTATAAATTGGTTTATTGTGAAGCAATCATGATATGATATTTACAATAGGTTTGCAAATATGGTATGCCATGTAAATTTCTATTCAAGAGCTCTTTCACAATGTGTGAGGGCGTAAAACCGGATGTTTACGTGCAAATCCGACAACTAATTGACAAGGGGACGGCAGACTGTGTGAGTAATTTAGGTTCTTTCCACTGTTAGTTGATTGTACGTTTTAATTCAAGCCGTAATAATTTGCTCTTTAAAAGCTCAAAGCTATATGCAAAAGCTTTGCTAAATTTGGTCCACCATAGTCGAGCAATATCTTTTCCGGAGTATTCGCCAGTGGTATACCCATATTTTCATCCCCAACAGTTGTTTTACATAACTTAATAGAAAATTATCATCTAACGACAAATTAATAAAACCGGCTCCTGCAACCGTAACCTCACAAAAAATATTATCCTTTTATAAAACATCTGCAATTTAATTCGCAATGACATGCGGTGCTTTTTTAAACTGTTTGTCAACCGCAAACGCTCCATCACACTGAAATTGACACAGATCTGGCCTGTCTGATATTGTTACCAAGCCATTGTCGTGCGGACACCCACATTGTATAAATACTTCCGATATTTTTTGTTTTAGTAATTCAATAATTGTTTCCAATATACCCTCCCCAAAATAAATAGCACTGTCAGGGTGTGTTACCTAACAGAGCTTGAAAATATTTCAATTACATATATAGGCACACAGCTTGAATAACCTTTGTTTCTATATAGGACTTGGTGTAAAGGTTTGCCTGCATAAAAAAATGTGCTTTTCACGTTTGTCCCCTAACCTAATCGTTGAATTGAAGGAAGCAATGAGCAAGAGTGTTATAAACCAATGGCTAAAGTTGATTATAAGCCAGCTCTATAAGTGCTTCCCAAGGCCGGAATATTGCGATGTGAGGATTGTATAATTACTCCAATTCCCTTCCACCGTCTCCAATCTCAGTTATATAGAACGAAGGCACGAGGCCGGTTCTGTTTGTATAACCTTTCCCAACGCCCTCAATAAACCGTTCAATCGCATCTTCACGAACAATGCTGACCGTACAGCCGCCAAAGCCTGCACCTGTCATTCGTGAGCCCGCAGTTCCCTCTATCTTTAAGGCTTCCTCCACCAATATGTCGAGTTCTATACCTGTAACCTCATATAAATCTCTAAGAGAAGCATGAGACGCAATCATATGTTTCCCAAACAAAACAATATCATCATTTTTCAAGGCTCCAACAGATTTCAAAACCCTGTCGTTCTCCGCAATGACATGCTCTGCCCTATTTCTTATTGTTTTCTCTTTGATCTTAGCTTTAAATATGTTAAAGCTTTCTATCGATATTTCTCCCAAGCAGGATGCCTCAGGTAAGAATTCTTTTAAAATTTCATAGGCCTGCTCACACTGGTTTCTCCTTTCATTGTATTTAGAGTCAGCCAGCCCTCTTTTTTTATTCGTATTTATAATCACAATTTTATATCCGTTTAGATTTAGAGGCACATACCTATAGCTCAAATTCCGGCAGTTCAGGAAAATGGCATGATTTGTCTTGCCCATTGCTGAAGCAAATTGATCCATTATGCCAGAATTAACACCTACATAATTATTCTCAGCCTTCTGGCTGATAAGAGCCATTTGTATCATGTCCAGAGGTTGATTCAGCCCATACGCTGTATTGCTAAGAGAAACTAGCGTTATTGCCGTCGCAACTTCTATTGCAGCAGAGGATGAAAGGCCCGCTCCAAAAGGTACAGTGTCATAATAGAGCAGATCACAGCCTGTTAGCCTATACCCGGCCTTTTGCAATTCGTCTGCCACACCCATCTGGTAATTACCCCATTTTAAGGTTCTATATTCATCTAAACTGTCAAGTGAGCCACTCACCTGAATGCCAAGATCAGTTGCAACAAGGTTTATTCTTCTGTCGGCACGGGGTCTGGCTATGACGGTGGAGCTAAGATCTAGCGCCGCAGGAAATACATATCCACCGTTATAATCGGTATGTTCACCGATCAGATTAACTCTGCCGGGTGATGAGAATATCCTGATCCCCTCAGTAGTTCCATCATAGATTTCTATAAATTTATTCTTAAGCTGTGAAATATTCATACGAGAACCTCTATCCTAGCATTTTTTTGTTCTTCTCAATTATCGACATTCTGTGAAATAAATCTCTTATGTGCTTTTCTCAGTTCTTCAGCCTTTTCTTCCGGCTTCGTCGGGTTGGCATGAGCCCACGCACCGGTTTCACTGGATGCGTTGAATTTTTGCTTATTTGAAGCACGCATTGGTGGAAAGAATTCAATGTGAAAGTGGTAATATGCACTTATATCATCACCATTGACTGTTTCCTGATGCATACACATCATATATGGAAATTCAAATCCAAAAAGTGCGTCGAGCGTGCCGGTTGTCTCTTTGAGAGCTCTTGCCAGATTGGCCTTTCCCTTTTCATTGAATTGAGCCAGGTTCAGTTTGTGATTTTTGCTAGCTATATACATACCATACGGATATTCAGTGAAGAACGGCAGAAAAACCAGAAAATCCTCGTTTTCAAATATGACTCTGTCAGCCGAAGTCATCTCATCCTTAAGCATGTCGCAGATAAGACAGCTTCCATTGGCTTCATGATACTCTTTGCAAGATTCAAGTTCCAATTTTAGCTTCTTGGGTATGAACGGATAGCCATAAATTTGCCCATGGGGATGGGGCATTGTTACTCCTACCATTTCTCCCCTGTTTTCAAAAATAAAAATATATTTTATTCTTTCATCCTTTTTCAACTCAATAAATCTTTCAGTCCATAAGTTAATAATCTTGACAATATGCTCTATTGAAAACTGGCAAAAAGAAGAATTATGGTCGGGAGAATAAAGTATAACTTCGCATTTGCCGTAAGCTTCAGCAGTTTTGTAAAAGCTGGTCGACACATCATCAGGCATAGGTGGTTCCTGTGAAAGTGCCGGAAAATCATTATCATACTTGTATACTTCATAATGGTCGGGCACTTTTCCCGAGCCCGGGCAGAAGGGGCACCAATCCTTAGGCATTTGCGGCCTATTCTGCCTGTGAGATGCTATCATAACCCAGTCTTTTATTAATGGGTGCCAACGTAATTCAGCCATTCATCATACCTCCCTCTTGTTATATATACCCAACTCTTCCCAAGGTAACGAAATTGCCACACCTTACCTATAATGACATTAACCCTGCAGATTTTGTTCTGAGAAGCGACAGTGACATAGGCTTTTCGGAGTAATAAGGTTACATGATTATATTTTAAACCTTTACATGCTAAAGTAAATGGCTGAATGTTTTTTAAACATGGTATAATGTTGTATATGTTGTTAATAATGAATAGATCTGATGTGATGCGAGGTGGAGTAATGCTTGAAAAAATATATATAAATGAACCCGGGCATACGGATCTGAGCATATACCGTTGTGGTATTGAGGATTGCAAAGCCGGACATTTTTGGGGACCTGCGGTAAGAGATCACTACATTATACATTATATTCTGGGAGGTAAAGGCATCTTTACTGTTGACGGCACCAACTATACGCTCAGTAAAAATGATGGATTTCTGATATGTCCTGATACTATTGTTTATTATAGGGCTGACTCTGATCAACCCTGGAGCTATGCCTGGGTAGGATTTCATGGTTTAAAAGCCACTTCATATCTGAAACAGTCAGGATTAGACAATCACAACCCAATCTTCAGATATAATA
>ENA-UOOR01002747-UOOR01002747.1-fermentation-metagenome-genome-assembly--contig:-NODE-2747-length-17088-cov-4.880996_pt1 | contig 17088 bp, 15 predicted proteins | sample MGYA00245780_ERZ724029 | MGnify/ENA primary metagenome ERZ724029 (study PRJEB28704, sample SAMN03018315) | fermentation metagenome | biome: anthropogenic terrestrial biome; feature: soil; material... | reverse complement strand
GACAGGTCTTAATCTGGCCTTTACCGGCGCCATTAAAGATGAGATCATGGACACCACGGAGCTTGCGGCAAAGCTTCTGGAAAAGCTTGCGGTTCTTTATCCTGAAAGGGTTCAGGAGCGGTTTAAAATATCCGGGCTGGAAGAGAAAACAGGAATACAGCTTCTTGAAGAAGCCGGGAAAAAACGCGGCTGCCTGGTTTCAGGCGGTGCTGTCGACCTGTACCGGGCAGCGGCTATTGTTCTTGATGAATTCAGAGGCGGGAAAATTGGAAAAATTACACTGGAACTGCCTCCAAAGGAGGAAGACCATGAAGAAGCCTACGCTTAAGGAGCTGGGGGAAAAGGCCGACGCCATGGAGGCAAAGGAAGCCTTTCAATGGCTGTCCGCCTTATCGGAAAAATATGGGGATCCGGTGAAAAAACTTGCCGATAAATATTATAAGAGAATGGAAGCCATTAAAAAGGAAGAGGATCGCCTTCAGACCATGTTCACCATGGAATATGAGGCTTATGAAGAGGGGTTTCAGCTTGTAGGCGGAATTGATGAAGCGGGAAGGGGGCCCCTGGCAGGGCCTGTGGTGGCCGCCTGTGCGGTACTTCCTCCGGGGCTTTTATTACATAAACTGAACGACTCTAAAAAACTTACCGCCGATGTGCGAGAACGGCTTTTTGAACAGATTTGCGAAAAGGCTCTGACCTATGGCATCGGAATTGTTGATAACCAGATTATTGATGATATCAATATTTATGAGGCCACTAAAAAGGCCATGGCCATAGCCGTAGATAACATGCGGCTGCGTCCCGACTTCCTTATTATTGATGCGGTCAGGCTGCCTGTGAAAATACCCCAGAGGGCGGTTCCCAAGGCAGATCAAAACTCTGTTTCAGTGGCCGCCGCTTCTATTCTTGCAAAGGTGACCAGGGACAGAATCATGGTTGAACTGGACAGGACTTATCCCGGATATGGGTTTGCACAGCATAAGGGCTATGGCACCAGGGAACATATAAAGGCTATAAAAGAAATTGGACTTTGCCCTATTCACAGAAGGAGTTTTACAAAAAACTTTGTTTAACGAAAAAAATAAAAAGGTGATTTTAAGTGGATTTCGTCAAATTTGATCAAGCCTTGGCTCCGCAGATGTTTCAAATCCCGGCGAAAGCTTCCTTAGAGGGCTTGAGCGAGGGGGACCTGATTCAGGCCAGGGTTCAGGCGCTGGAAGACGGATTGGTGCTGCTTAAGCTTTTAGACGGAACGACCTTCGCGGCCAGGGTTCCGGATAATTTTTCGGCAGCCACAGGCGAGCTTATAACGCTGGAAATTGGAGAACGCATCAATGATCAGCTGCTGGCAAGCATCGTATCACAGGAGCCTCGGGAAGCCGGGATAGATGCACCGGTAATAGGAGAGAGCGGCGTAACAGAACAAATCAATCAGTATTTGGAAGGCCAGGGGCTAACCCCCACCGAAAGGCTTGTAGAAACTGTGTTGACTCTGGTGGAAAATCAGCCGGATCTCCCCATGGACCAGGCTTCGTTTCTTGCGGGAAACAAGATGGAAAAGACCCCGGAGATGGCCAAGATTTTGCAGAAGATATCAGCAAATGAGTTTCAGCTCCATCACAATCTCCAGGGCTTAAAGGAAACACTGGCAGACAGTCTTTTAAAGGCAGACGGGGAAGTAAAAAGCGACCTTCTTAAACCGCTGATCCTTACCGAGGAGCTGGACCGCTTTTCCCGGCAGTTGGACCCAATACTGCCAAAGACTCAGCTCCCATTGAAAGAACCCATTCTTGAATATATAAAACAGGTTTTTGCCGGGAATCGGCCGGCGCAATTAGAAAGCGGAGAGCATGAAGCTGCTTTTGCTACGCCCTTTGCTGCGCCTTCTGGCACGCATTTGGCTGGCTCCAATGCTGTTTCCCAACCGGTTAAGGAGCTGGCCGAAAGCATTCTGAGCCATGCTCAAAACAGCTCTGATGATATAAATATAGAAAATATTGAAGGAAAGCCCCATGCCGCCGAGAGCGATATGGATGCCGGGAATGAAAAAAATCCTCAAAGCAGGGTCCATGAGAAAATCATGGATTTTCCGGAAAAGGCGGCGAGCCTCCCGGCTGATAAAAAGGCACTTCCTCAGCAAACAGCCAAGCTTTTAAAAGAGATCGTCAAAACGCTGGAAAACATACATACAAAATTAAGCGGGAAGACATGGACCGAGCCTGAAAACATAAAGACCGCCCTCGAAAAATTTTTTGACAGGGCAGCCGTCATTGTCGAAAACGGTGAAGTTCAGGAAACAATCCTTTCAGAAAAAACCAAAGCCCTTAAAGAAATCATGGAATTCTCTCAGAAGGTTATGCGGATGAGTCAGCAGACCCGGGATACCGCACTTCCCGCATACCAGGAAATCGACCGGGCTTTTGAATTTTTCAGCCGGGTTACCGTTTATGATTCCCTGCTGCATATTCCCATAAAGATGAATGGAGAGGATACCAGCGGCGAGCTTTATGTCATGAAAAGGAAAAACAGGCGCAAGAAGCTTGACAGCGGAAACTTTACACTGTTTTTATCTCTTCAGACCTCAAACCTTGGCCTTATTGAGTCCTTCTTAAATGCCGCCAACAACTATGTTACCATAAGCTTCAGAGTCGAGGAGGAGGAGCTGGCGAAACTGATAAAAGACCGGCACCGGGACCTGTATGACAGCCTCTTGAAAAAGGGCTACAAACTGGCCGAAATGAAGTGCAGTTTACTGGAGCAGGACCAGACCAATGTTTTGGATGCCGCTGTGAAAACCCCGGAATTCCTCGGTCTAAAGTCAAAGGTTGACTTAAAAATCTGAAAGGAATCTTTTATGGTGCCCGAAGAAAAAGAAACCCGTAAAATTATAAAAGCGTCGGCCTTAAGCTATACCATGGGAAAAGATGATGCCCCCAAAGTGGTTGCGTCGGGAAAAGGAGAGGCAGCGGAGAAGATCATAGAAAAGGCAAAGGAGACGAAAATTCCTATCTATGAGGATGCCCATCTGGCCGAGTCTCTTTCGCATATATCCCTGGGCAGTGAAATACCCCGGGAGCTCTATGAGGTTGTGGCCGAAGTGCTGGCTTTTATCAGCAAGCTTGACGAAACGTATATCCGGAGGCCTCAAAAATGAATAATCGTGTTTTTGGGGCCAAGGGCGAAGAGAAAGCCTCAAATTATCTTTCTGAGCGCGGATATACCATTCTTTTTAGAAATTTCAGAGCAGGCCGGCTGGGGGAAATAGACATTATCGGAAAAGATGCCGGGACCCTTTGCTTTATTGAAGTGAAGACCCGCAGCAATGATCGTTACGGAACCCCTGCCCAGGCTGTGTCCGCTCAAAAACAATCCACCATCGCACGTTTGGCGCAGGTTTATATGCAGCGGTACGGAATAAAGGATATTCCGGTCCGATTCGATATTGTTGAGCTGTTAATGGACCGTGACGGAAGGGCCCGGCATATAGAGCTCATTAAGAATGCTTTTTAGGAGGACTGTCATGATATTTTTTGATGCTCACTGTGATATTTTATATACCATTGATACGCCGGAGAAATTATTTTCAAACCATCACCACTGGGATGCAAAACGGGCTTTGCAGAACGGTCCGTTCATTCAGGTCTTTTCCCTTTTTGAGGGGAGCGGAAACCCGGAGCAGACAAAACACGCCATGGAATCCCAGCTTCAAAAAGCGGTCAAGGCCGAAAAAATGCGGCCGGAAATGCTGAAGCTTATTCGTACCAGGGCCGATCTTGAAGAGAGCCTCAATCAAGGCCCCAAGACCCGGGTTTACGGGCTCATCGAAGCGGAGGGCGCGGAAATACTGGGGGGGTCCCGGTCCCTATCGGAGCTGGATCGCTTATATGAAATGGGCCTGCGGGTGCTGACCCTATCCTGGAATTATGATAATGACGTTTGTGACAGCGTGGCGGGCAATAATATTCATAACGGCCTTTCAGAGTTTGGCAGGCAGGTTGTTAAAAGGGCGAAAGAATTGGGTGTGGTCATTGATGTTTCCCATGCTTCTGATAAAACCTTTGAGGACGCCGTATGCTGCGGCGGGCCTATTACAGCCTCGCACAGCAATGCCAGGGCACTGTGCGGGCACAGGCGCAATCTGACCGATGAACAGATCAAAACCATCGCGGATCTAGGCGGTGTAATCGGGATTAATTTCTGTCCGGATTTTCTCAATCATTCGGGAAATGCCGATATTTTGGACATAATCAGACATATTGAGTATATTTCTGCTTTGGCAGGCATGGGGTGTGTAGGATTCGGCGCTGATCTTGACGGTATCGACAGTCTGCCTGCCGGAATAAGCGGCGTTCAGGACCTGGGCAAAATCATTGAAAAACTGCTTCAGCTGAATTATTCTGAGGAGGACGTTAAGAATATCGCCGGCGGTAATTTTATTCGTTTCATGGATCAGGTGCTGAAATAAAAGGGCGTGGTTCATGGAGGGGGAAAATACGTACAAAAGCTGGCCGGCGGAACCGCCTTCCGGACAATTCTTGAGCTGCTGAGAAAAATAATGTATAATGCTTAAGGGTATTGCTATAGAACCGGAGGATCAATGGATATAAAACTGGATTTGCTTGATATGACATTTGAAGAGCTGACAGAAGCGATAGCCGGGCTGGGTTTTAAGCCTTTCAGGGCAAAACAGGTTTATCAATGGCTTTATTCTGGCCAGCTTGATTTTATGGGCATGAGCAATCTTCCCAAAGAAATGCGTGAAAAGCTTTCGGAGAATTTTACAGCCGGGGGCTTGAAGATCAAAGAAAGATTGATTTCCAGTATTGACGGCACAAGAAAATATCTTTTTGAGCTACGGGATGGCAACATCATTGAGAGTGTACTTATGAAATACCGCTATGGTTACTCTGCATGCTTATCCACGCAGGTGGGCTGCCGAATGGGCTGTGCCTTTTGCGCATCGGCGCCGTTGGGCCTTGTAAGGAGCCTCACCGTCGGGGAAATGCTGGGCGAGATCCTTTCCATCACCCATGACATCGGGGAAAGAATCAGCCATGTGGTACTGATGGGAATCGGGGAGCCCTTTGACAACTATGAGAATGTAATGGCCTTCATGAGGCGTATGAACCAGGAGGACACCCTAAACATCAGCTTCAGAAAAATGACCTTATCCACCTGCGGGATTGTGCCCCGGATATTGGATTTTGCAAGGGAGGGCATACCGGTTAATTTATCCATTTCTCTCCATGCTCCCAATGATGAGATCCGGACAAGAACTATGCCGGTTGCCAAAAGATGGCGCTTTGATGAGCTCCTGGAGGCCAGTAACGAATATGCAAGGCTGACCGGCAGGCGCGTAACCTATGAATACTCTTTGATAAAGGATGTCAACGACTCAGCAGAGCACGCCAAAATTCTTGCTAATAGACTGAAGGGCACCTTGTGCCATGTAAATCTGATCCCGGTAAATACGGTGGAGGGCACGAACTTTGACAAAAGCTCCAGACAGAGAATAGAAGCTTTTAAGCGGGTATTGGAAAATGCCCGTATTGCCGTTACGGTAAGACGGGAGTTGGGCAGCGATATTATGGCTGCTTGCGGTCAGCTACGTAGAAATGCCCTTAATGTGTAGCGTTTTTTAGGGCCTGGCTGCGATTCCTATAGAAACAGGGAAGGTGTAAATGTGAAATATTCGGCGCTCAGTGATACGGGCTTGAAGCGGGATAAAAATGAGGATAACTGGAATATTGTCCTGGATGCGGACGGCAATCCCGGCGGCTTTATCATTGCCGATGGTATGGGCGGACATCTTGCGGGAGAGGAAGCTAGCAGAATCGCTGTTGAAGAAATGTCTTCAGCAGTGCTGGAATGCGTCTCCCGGAAAATAGGCATTGAAGACCTTAAAACCTTAATATTGAAGCATATCAATGTCATTAATGATAAAATTTTAAACTATGCAGAAAATAATCTGGGCGGCTTAAAAAGCGGCACAACTCTTACTGCGGGCATTGTCTTAAACAGGCAGCTTTGCATTGTACATGTAGGCGACAGTCGGATTTACCGCATTCGCGGCGAGAAAATAAGCCGCTTGACGGAGGATCATTCCTATGTGGCTGCGCTTCTTAAAGGAGGACTTATCAGTTCTGATCAGGCCAATCACCATCCCGACAGAAACCGCATAACCCGGGCACTGGGATTCAGGGACAACTATCTTCCAGATATTTATCTGGAAAATATTTTGTCCGGTGATATATTTTTGTTTTGTACAGATGGGCTTTATGAGGATATGGAGGATAAGGAAATTCTGGAGACAGTTTTGCAGGAGCCGCGTGAAACAGTGGCCAAAAATCTTGTTGAAAAGGCCAAGGACCAAGGCGGCAGCGATAACATCACGGTAATTGTAGCCTGGATGTAGATACAGAGAGGTGTAACAATGATAGGATCAGTTTTAGGTAATAGATATGAAATTATCTCCGAGGTCGGCTCGGGCGGCATGGCCAGAGTTTATACGGCCAAGGACAGGTATCTTCAAAGGATTGTAGCAATCAAGGTTTTGAAAGATGAATACCGGGAAGATACCGAATTTTTAAAGCGTTTTGATAAAGAGGCCCAAGCCTCCGCAAGCCTGACTCATCCCAATATCGTTCAGATTTATGATGTCGGCCGGGACAATCATAAATATTATATTGTCATGGAATATGTGGACGGCATTACATTGAAGGAATACATTGAAGAACGGGGTTCATTGGATTGGCGTGAAGCCATCAATATCTCCATTCAGATATGCAGTGCCCTGTCCAAGGCGCACAGCCGCCACATTATTCACCGGGACATCAAGCCTCATAATATCATTATGACCTCTGAGGGCGTACCAAAGGTTACTGACTTTGGTATTGCGCGTTCGGTTTCGGCTGATACCGCAACCATGAAAATTGAGACGGTCGGTTCCGTCCACTATTCATCTCCGGAGCAGGTTCGGGGCGGCTATACCGATGAGCAGTCGGATATATATTCAATTGGCATCACCATTTTCGAGATGATTACCGGAAAGTTGCCCTTTGATGGAGAAACTCCTGTTGCTGTGGCGTTAAAGCACATTCAGGATGAGCCGCCAGTGCCCTCAACTTTAAAACCGGGCATTCCAAAGGCACTGGATTACATTATTTTAAAGGCAATCGCAAAAAATAAACAGGACCGGTATGCTAACGTCACAGAGCTCATCAATGATCTTGAGAATATTCGGTCCAAACAGGGTGCCGGTCAGGGCTTAGTTCTGCCAAATATCAAGCGTGAAAACGACAAGTACAATACAAAAAAATTTGCACCGTTGGGAGATGAAGATTTGAAAAAAAGGCAACCGGCAAGAGATGCGGATTCTCCCGAAGAAAAAGAAAATTCAAGCAGCCGCAAATATATGCCTTTTATCTATGTGCTTCTGATTACTACAATTGTAGGCGGTATCTTTTATTTTGTAAGCGCGATTTTAAAAGATATCCTTCCGAAGCCGGAGGAACGGCCCAAGGAAATCATTCTGGGCACTTATATTGCCCGGGATATAGATGAAGTGCTGAAGGAGCTTGAGCAAGACGGCATCACGCCCGTGATACACGAGGAGCCCAGCGATAGCGTGGAGAAGAATGTTATCATCAAACAAAAACCAGATCCTGATATTTCATTTAAGGTCGGCGGAATGACGCCGTTGGAACTTTGGGTCAGTACCGGTGAGGAAACGGTGACAATTCCAACCGTAAAACATCAGGATTTTAATACCATGAAATTTAAGCTTCAGGATGAATTAGGGCTTGATGTAGTTGTTAAGGAAGAATATAGTGAAGAAATACCCAGCAATCTTTGTACCAGAAGCGAGCCCGATGCCAATACCGTGGTAAATAAAGGTTCGAAGGTTACGCTGTACCGCAGTCTTGGGCCGGAAAAGAAACAGGTGGTTGTGCCCAACCTTAGCAACCTGACCTATGACGAAGCAGTAAATAAGCTTTTAAGCGAGAAGCTTAAGCTTGGCAATACCTATCCTCTTGGCCGTGAAGGGTATCAGGGCAAGATCATCGATCAGGCCCCTAAAGCCGGTGAAACGGTTACAGAAGATTCGGCCGTTGATATATTCTTTGAAGAAGAGGGATCAAGCGGCGATGAAACGCCCGGCGGCAACAGCAAAACCATTAAGATCAACCTTCCCCAGGGCGGAGGCTATAATTTTGGCGACACGGTACGGCTCAGAGCCTTTGTGGTGGATCATGCCACGGGTGAGGAACTGCAGATTTTAAACGAACCGAACTTCCCGGTCAGCGAATTCCCGAGATCGCTGGTTGTTTCAGTCCCTGCCACGGGCGGAGTTACCATTAAGGTTTATATCAATGACCTGCTGGTTAATGAAGAGTCATTCTAGTATTTATTGGAGAGGTGATCCGGAGTTTGCCGGAAGGAATTATTTTAAAAGGAATTGGCGGATTTTACGAGGTTCTTGACAAAGAGGATCTTGATACTGTTTATACTTGCAAAGTAAGAGGCGTCTATCGGAAAGAGGGGGAATTGACCCCACTGCCGGGCGATCATGTAAACTATAAGATATTGAATTCCACCAAGTGCGTCGGTCATATCGAGCAGATCCGGAAACGGAAAAACTCCTTTGTCCGGCCCCCGGTTGCAAATATAGATCAGCTGGCCGTGGTTATGGCCGTGACAAGCCCAAGCCCCGACCTTATGCTGGCGGACAAGCTTCTTATTACCTGTCAGACCCAGGATATAAAGCCTCTGATCATTATCAATAAAACGGATCTGGATCAGGAGGGCCTTGCAGAAAGGCTTCAAGCGGCATACAGCGGGACCGGCTTTCCTGTTATACTTTTGAGCAAATTCCGCCAGGAAAGCTATGACTGCCTTCATGAGAAACTGACCGGCTGTACCACTGCTTTTGCGGGCCAGTCGGGAGTGGGCAAATCCACCATTCTAAATGCTGTTTTCCACAACTGGATTATGGAGACCGGGGATATTAGTGACCGGATTCAAAGAGGAAAACATACGACAAGGCATGTTCAGCTTTTCAGGCTGAATTCCGGTGGATTTATTGTGGATACGCCTGGGTTCAGTTCGTTTTCGGTTCCCGATGTGAGCCATGAAAGTCTGGAAATTTTCTATCCTGAATTTTATGATGCTTTGGGTAAATGCCGGTTTACCGGTTGCAGCCATACCAGTGAGCCAGATTGTGCCGTGAAAGACCTTCTGGATAAAGGACAGCTTGATGAAGACCGGTATAACCGGTATGTTGAGTTGTATAAAGAACTGAAAGAAAAATATGATAACAGATATAGGAGATAATTATGATTAAAATTGCACCTTCCATTCTTTCCGCAGATTTTTCTGTACTGGGGGATGAAATCAAGAAAATTGAGCGATCAGGAGCCGAAATGGTTCATATCGATGTTATGGATGGACATTTCGTGCCCAATCTCTCGATCGGACCGGTAATTGTATCGGCTGTACGCCCTAAAACAAATCTTATCCTGGATGTTCACCTGATGATATCCGAGCCGGACAAATATTTAGAGGCATTTAAGGAAGCAGGGGCAGACATTATTACCGTCCATGCTGAAACCGTTCACCATTTAGACCGTACGGTATCGCGCATTCGGGAGCTGGGCGTAAAAGCGGGGGTCGCATTAAATCCTTCCACCAATGAGAGTGTCCTGGAATATGTCTTGGAGAAGATCGACATGGTCCTTGTCATGACCGTTAATCCTGGTTTTGGAGGGCAGCGTTTTATTGAAAATATGGCGTCAAAGATAGCCAGAATCAGAAAGATCATAACCGAAAGAAATCTCCCCGTTGATCTCCAGGTAGACGGCGGCATTAATGAAGCCACCATAAGCAAAGTCGTTGAAGCCGGCGCCAATATTATGGTTACAGGTTCGGCCTTTTTTAACAGTCCCGATCCTGTCGCTTTTGTCCGCCACTTGAAAGGAAACGGAGACAAATAATGAAAGTACTTATCGTCGGAAGCGGAAAAATCTCCGATTCAGAGCTTTTAAAAAACAGGCATCATTGGGCTGACTTTGTCATCGCCGCCGATGGGGGCGCGGAGAGCCTTATGAAAGCAGGGCTTACAGCCCAGGTATTGCTGGGTGATTTTGACTCTGTTTCGGTCCCGGTTTTAGAAGAGATGAAAGGCAATCATCACACTGAAATATTGAATTTTCCAAAAAAAAAGGATTTTACCGATATGGAGCTGGCCATCAATCTTGCGGCTGAAAGGGGCGCTTCCGAGGTTGTGATTTTAGGGGGAAGCGGTTCGCGGCTGGACCATACCCTGGCGAACATTATGCTTTTATCCAATCTTCTTAACAGAGGCATCAAAGGCTGTTTAGAGGATGCCAACAACCGCATTTACCTTATCAGGGACAGAATAGCAGTAAAAAAGCAGGATAACCGTAAGGTTTCCCTGCTTTCACTTAGTCCCGCTGTGGAGGGATTAACGACCAAAGGTCTGGAATATAAGCTGGAAAATGCTGTGTTGAAATTTGGCAGCAGCTTCGGCATCAGTAACGAATTTATTGAGGAAACCGCTGAAATAACTATAAAGAAAGGGTTGCTGCTGGTCTTTGTTTCAAAGGATTAATCCTCTGCCAGATCCGGCTTTCTTGACTTTAGCTTGTGTTTCTTATTATTGTGACTGACCTGGCTGTTATCATTTTTGATGCTGTCATTAGGAGCTGTTTCCACGGCTTTATCCACTTCAACCATTCTGCAGGTGCCCTGGAAGATCGCTCCCTCGTCGGTCACAATGCTGGTGACTTCTATATCCCCATAGAGCCGGGCCTGTGTCATAAGGTGAAGAATTCCTTTGGCAAGTACATTTCCTTTGATGGAACCGCTCAAGTAAACATTGCTTCCATAAACATTTCCCGTGATAGACGCTGTGGGCTCAATATAAATATCCCCATTGGCCTTGATATCACCTTCGATTTTGCTCAGTATCTTAATGGAACCCTCCGATTCAATATTGCCGCTGACGGATGTATATTCCCCGAGTATGGTATCCATGGCAAGGGGGGTATTCTTTTTTCTGAACATGTATTTGACCACCTTTCATAAGTTAACGCAATTAATATTCCAAATATTTTTTCGGATCTGTGGGAGTATCATTGATTCTCAGCTCATAGTGCAGATGGGTGCTCGTCGAAGTACCTGTATTCCCCATTTTGGCTATTTGCTGACCTTTTTTAACCCAGTCTCCAACTTTGACACTATAGGAATTCAAATGGCCGTAGACCGATTCGAAACCATTTCCGTGATCGATAATGACACAATTGCCATAACCGCCGTTCCAGCCGGCATGTATGACTTTTCCAGCGCCTGAGGCATAAATGGGAGAATTTTTTACACTGCCGATATCGATGCCGTCGTGGTTTATATAACGGCGATATATGGGATGCAGGCGCCTTCCAAAATCTGATGCGACACTCACCACTTCATCCAGCGGCCATTTTGTAGGCAGAGAATTAAGGTAAGAGGTCAATTCAGTTTCCTTTTTGGCAATTTGGCTTGAAACATCATCTTCGGCCAGCTTGGCGCTTTTTACCACATCAATAAGGGAGCGGAGCTCGGAGAGCCCGTCTTTGAAGGTGGTCCCGCTGGAAGCTCCACGGCTTACTTTTTTAATGGACTGCATATTGTTGTCCACATAAGAAACCACCATGTCCTCATATTCTGATGTAAGCTTTGAAAGGGCTTTATCTGTTTGAGATCTGGTAGAGGAAGCGGCGGAGATGAGTTCTGTGTTTTCGATAAGCTGTTGGGTTTGGTTGGCGATATAATCCTCCAATTGTTCCTTTTGTGCGACAATGGCCTCTAATTCTTTAGCGTGCTCGACTTTGAGACTTTTATTTTCATTCACAACGGAAAGGGTAAATCCAGTAAGCATTAAAAGTGCAACGAGCATGATGGCGGTAATAGAAAGGAGGGTTGTCCTGTAGTTATTAATTCTGATGGTATGCACTGTTCCCTTATTATGGGGAACAAACATAAAAGAAAGGTAATTCTGCCTTTTAGCAGAAGTCTTTCCTGTCATCTTTTTCATACGGTCACTCCTTAAATATATCAATAAAATTGGTTAATTTAAAATTGGTTAATTTTCTCTTTAGCACAACCGATACAATTATAATATATTATACACATAAATAGAAGATGTCTTCCAATTGTTTTGAACTTATACTAATTTTATTATATGATAACGGTATAGAAGCAAAAAAATACAAAGCAAAGCAAGCAGAAGCATTAGAGGATTGAATATGAAAAAGGCGACAATCAAGAGCAAAGTATATATTGGATTTACTATTCTGATCATTGTATCCATTGTCCTTTTCGGTATTGTATCGTGGTTTGCGAAAGATTATATGCTGGAAGGCGCTAAAAAAATCCGTTATAATTCCTCACTGGCCCACCGAATGGAGGCGGTTCGTTCGCTGTCCAATGAAAAAGCCAATATGATTTATAAAAGCACATCGGATGGAACGGACGTCTCCAAAGACATTGCGGCAGTCGACGAACAGGTTGGCAATGCCTGCGCGGTGATTGATTCCGAGCTGGCTTCGTTCTATGTATCGGGTTCTGATAAGGCTTCCAAGGAAGCCCGTGATATGATAGCCTCGCTGCTCCAGAAAGAAAAGGACATCTCTGAGGCCTATCAAAATTTGATAACTTTTGTAACAGGCGACGAGGAAAAGAAATTTCTTGATTCTATTACCGGCGCTATGGATTCCTGGGAAATCCTATCCGGAAATTTTTCCGGTTACGACCAGCAAATATCCAAGCAATTGTCGGGTGCATTGAAGGGTCTTAAGGACAGCGTCTCAAAGCAGGCTAAATCCAGTGAAGGAATTGAAGGCAATGCCCGCCTGCTCCTGGATAAAACTTTGGAGCTTAGTATTGCCATGACGGAGCTAGACAAGGATATTAAGGCCTATACGGAAGCCGCCTTAAAAGCCGTTAACGGAATTCAGGGCTCCGCCTATGATTTTTTCGCAAATGAGAAATCCATTAGAGGGCGCCTGGAGGATAATTCGTCGGCCTTAGCAGAAATTCTGGATAAGGAAGACTTTTTGAGCATTCAGACAGAGGAGTTATGTGCTTCTCTCAATTCCATTGTCTCAGAAGATGCGGAACAGCTGCTGAAGCAAAGGGAAGCTGTTGCCGAGGCTCGGGTTTTGCTGAGCGAAATGCAGACTTTGGCGGCAAAAAGCGCCGTGAGCCGTGATCTTTCCCAGTTAGAAATCCTTTATAATGAAAAAATGCCGGCTTTTAAATCCGCTTTGGAGGAAATTGAACTTCCCCCGGAGATGGATCTCACTGCCCTTGATGCCGCCGACTCAGAGATGGATCAGGCTGTTATAAGCCTTAAGGAGATATCCTCGGGTAAAATGGCGGAAGGACTTCAGCAGATCTCAGCTATAAGAGAAGAGCTGAAGCCCCAGTTTGAAAAGCTCAATCAGCTATTGCTGACCCATTTTGAAGAAAATATAACGTCCACTCAAAATATCGAGGCTTTTGTTATTCCGGCTACCGCTGCTCTGGCAGTGGTATCTATTCTGGCGGGCATACTCATTGCCCTCGTTGTTTCAAACTCCATCGTCAAGCCCATACGTGAGATGACAGGTGCTTTAGACCAGGCAGAAAAGGGGGATTTTAAGTCCCGCATTGCTATTCCGAAAGAGCTGGAATTTTCCCAGATGGCCCAAAGTGTCAATAATGTACTGGCCGCCCGGGAGGAAATTCTTGATGAAACCGTTTCTGTAACGAAATCTATCTCGCAGCTGCGATCGGAAATGGAAAACAGCATCACAAAGAACAAGGAACTTCTGCAGGATATCGCTTTGGATATGCAGGACATTCTCAAAACATCAAGGCCCCTGGAATTGGACATTGATGAAACAGAGATCCTCGAATCGGTTGAACTGGATATATCGGCTACCATAGAAACCATTGACGTTACCGAAAAGAGCAGGAAGACGGCGATGGAGGCTAAGGATGCAATTATAGCGGCCTCCGATACGGTCAAAAGCATTGCGGTTCAGATCGAGCAGCTGGAAGGCTCATCGGGAAAGATAGAGGAGATCACTGAAACCATTACCCAGATTGCAAAGCGTACCAATCTGCTGGCGCTAAATGCTGCGATAGAAGCTGCCAAAGCCGGGGAACAGGGCAGGGGCTTTGCCGTTCTTGCAGATGAAATCAGGAAACTGGCCGACGCCAGCGGCAGTGCTGCCAGTGATATTAAAATGCAGCTCAATGAGATCCAGGAGCGCATCTCGCATACGGTGCAGAATATGGAGAAGGGTGTTATTGGTGTGGAACAAGGGGCAGAAGGTATCTCCCATGTGCATGCTTCGGTGGAAGACATTGCCCGGAGGGTTCATCAGGTGGCCGAGACCCTGGACGATTACGCACAGAAAAGCAATGTGCAGTTAATTGCGAACCAGAAGCTTTTAGAGACCATCGGTGAGATGAGCAGAAGCAGCCATGAGCTCTATCAAGCAGGCCAGAGCATGGATATGAAGCTGAAGGATAACGGGCTGGGCGAGATGAATCATATCGAATCCACACTCAATTCGGCATACAAGAGGCTTAGTGACATATTAACAAAGTATAAAGGGAATTCTTAAAGATATTAGTTTGTGTTACAATTATATTTTCTGGATTATTTGGGGACATTCCACTTATAGCGGCGTGTCCCCAAGTACTCCAAAGGGGCATGCCACAAAGAGTATGTCCCTGGCATAACCCCTCTTAGAAAGGAAATCATCAAACAAATGGTTCAAAAGAATGAAATACTAGACCTTGAAATAACAAGCATGACCCATGATGGCATGGGCGTGGGGAAAAAAGATGGCTTTGCCGTTTTTGTGCAGGGCGCCATCGAAGGAGAGCGCGTCCGCGCCAAGATCATTAAGGTTCTCAAAAGCTATGCCGTTGCACGCACCGAGGATTTTATTGAAAAGAGTCCCGCCAGGAAGGAGCCCTTTTGCCCGGTTTATAAGCGCTGTGGCGGCTGCAGCCTCCAGCATATGTCCTATGGGAAAACCCTGGAATTCAAGCGACAGGTGGTCATTGATAACCTGACGCGGATAGGGGGGCTATCCGATCTTGCTGTTCATGAAACCCTCGGTATGAATGATCCCCTCCATTACAGAAACAAGGCTCAATATCCTTTTGGCATGGGCAAAGATGGCCCTGCTGCCGGCTTTTTTGCAAGGCGCAGCCATGAAATTGTTGAGACCCCCAATTGCGATATCCAGCATGCCATAAGCGATAAAGCCAAGGAAATTGTTTTGGGCTATGTGCGGGCCCTGGATATCCCGGTCTATAATGAGATGACCGGCCAGGGACTGATCCGCCATGTCGTTACCAGGGTGGGCTTCAATACCGGAGAAGTGATGGTGATTATCGTATCTGCAGGCCCGAAGGTCCCGAAAATCAACAAGCTGATTTATAGGCTCAAGAGGGATATCCCCGGCCTTGCAAGCATTATTCTCAATGTGAATCCCAAGCCCGGCAATGTGATTTTGGGAAAACAAAATAGTACTCTTTACGGCAAGGATTCTATTGAAGACCGTCTGGGAGATCTGACCTTTGAAATCTCCCCTTTGTCTTTTTACCAGGTCAATCCGGCCCAAACCGAGGTCCTCTACAATAAAGCCATTGAATATGCCGGCTTAAAGCAGGAGGACATTGTTTACGACCTTTATTGCGGTATTGGCACCATAGCCCTGTTTGCCGCCCAAAAAGCCCGGAAGGTCATAGGCGTCGAGGTGCTTCCCGAAGCGGTTGATGCCGCTAAAAAGAACGCCGTGCGCAATAAGATAGATAATGCGGTATTCTATCAAGGCGAAGCAGAAAAAATGTTCCCCGAGCTCTATAAAAAAGGCGAAAAAGCCGATGTGGTCTTTGTTGACCCGCCCCGCAAAGGCTGCGACGAAGCGCTGCTGAAAACCCTGGTGGACATGTCTCCAAGCCGGATTGTCTATGTTTCCTGCAATCCGTCTACCTTAGCCCGTGATTTGAAATATCTTGCCGCTAACGGCTATGCCGTCAAGGAAGTCCAGCCGGTGGATGTATTTCCGTGGACGGAGCATGTGGAGAGTGTAATAATGATGACGAATAGTGATTCGAAGGACAAATAAGATGGTTTAACCACTATATGTAGTGGTTTTAAAGCAAAAATCGGGTAAATTTTGAGGCAAAAATATCATCTATTTGGGGCGGATTTTTAAGCAAAAATATAGATGACATAACAGTTTTTAAAAATTATTTAAAAGAAAGAGGTTAAGTTCAACCAATAATTTGGTGTATGAACTTGGTCTCTTTTTATTATATATGGAAATATTTTGCTTAAACGTGTATAATTATATAAAAAGAGTTGGGGGTGAGAACTTGAACTCTGAAATTATAATGTATCAGACCGAAGACGGCTTGACAAAAATAGAAACTACTTTTGATAACGAAACTGTTTGGCTTTCTATTGACCAAATGGCAGAGTTATTTCAGCGTGATAAGTCTACCATTTCTCGTCACATTAAAAATATTTTCAATGAAGGTGAATTGATAAGAAATTCAGTTGTTGCAAATTTTGCAACAACTGCTGCTGACGGTAAAACATATCAGGTTGACTACTACAACCTGGATGTCATTATTTCTGTTGGTTACCGGGTAAAGTCATTACGAGGTACACAATTCAGAATATGGGCAAGCAATGTCTTAAAAGAATATATGCGAAAAGGCTTTGCCATGAACGATGACCTTTTAAAAAATAATGGTGGCGGAGTCTATTTTGATGAATTGTTGGAACGTATCCGCGATATTCGTTCATCAGAAAAGGTATTCTGGAGAAAAATCCTTGACATTTATGCAACAAGTGTTGATTATGATCCGGCAGCGGAAACTTCAATACTGTTTTTTAAGACAGTACAAAATAAAATGCATTGGGCAGCACATGGACAGACTGCAGCTGAAAAGATATATTATTCGGCAGATGCGGACAAGCCTTTCATGGGGATGCTGAGTTATAAGGGGGAAAGGCCA
>ENA-UOOR01002745-UOOR01002745.1-fermentation-metagenome-genome-assembly--contig:-NODE-2745-length-17093-cov-2.517666_pt1 | contig 17093 bp, 20 predicted proteins | sample MGYA00245780_ERZ724029 | MGnify/ENA primary metagenome ERZ724029 (study PRJEB28704, sample SAMN03018315) | fermentation metagenome | biome: anthropogenic terrestrial biome; feature: soil; material... | reverse complement strand
TAAGTTTCATATTATTGCTGTTCCAACACCTGTTGATTCAAACCATACACCAAATTTGAATGCAGTGCAATCAGCAAGCAGAACTGTTGGAAGAAATTTAACTAAAGGTTCAATTGTTGTTTATGAATCAACAGTATATCCGGGAGTGACTGAGGATGTTTGTATTCCTATTCTGGAAAAGGAATCTGGTTTAAAATGCGGAGTTGATTTTAAAGTAGGATACTCACCAGAAAGAATTAATCCGGGAGATAAAGTTCACAGATTAGAAACAATTGTTAAGATTGTTTCAGGAATGGATGAAGAGTCTTTAGATATAATAGCAAAAGTTTATGAACTAGTTGTTGAAGTAGGAGTTTTTAAAGCACAATCAATTAAAGTTGCCGAAGCTGCAAAGGTTATTGAGAATTCCCAAAGAGATATAAATATTGCTTTTATGAATGAATTATCCATTATTTTTAATAAATTAGGTATAGATACAAAATCAGTTTTAGAGGCCGCTGGAACAAAATGGAACTTTTTGAAATTCACTCCTGGACTAGTTGGTGGGCATTGTATTGGTGTTGATCCATACTATCTCACATATAAGGCCGAGCAGGTTGGCTATCACTCACAAATCATCTTATCAGGAAGAAAGATTAATGATGATATGGGAAAATATATAGCCGAAAATGTAATTAAACAGTTAATAAAAGCAGAGGTTACTGTAAAGAATGCAAATGTTGCAATTCTAGGATTTACTTTTAAAGAGGACTGCCCGGATACTAGAAACACTAGAGTTATCGATATCATTAATGAATTAAAAGAATATAGTATTAATCCAATAATTTGTGATCCAAAAGCTGACAAAGATGAAGTGCATCATGAATATAATTTAAAATTATCTGATTTTAGTGATATAAAAGATATGGATGCAGTAATTATCGCAGTTAGTCATGATGTTTTCAAAGATCTTACATATGATGATTTAAATAAATTATTTAAAGATGTCTCAAATAATAATAAAGTTTTAGTTGATGTAAAAAGTATTTTAGATAGAAATAAATATCAATCACTAGGCTATAATTACTTTAGTTTATAGGCCATATATATGGGATATGAAAATATAATATTTGAAAAAGATTCAGTGTTTCTTGTAACAGGAGGAGCCGGTTTTATTGGTTCTAACCTATGTGAGGCGATACTTAAATTGGGATATAAGGTTATATGTCTTGATGATTTATCAACTGGAAAGCGAAGCAATGTTGATATGTTTATGGATAATATTAACTATACATTTGTTAGAGGCGATATTAGAGATTTAGACACTTGTATAAACGCGTCAAAAGGTGTTGATTATGTTTTACACCAAGCGGCTTGGGGAAGTGTTCCAAGAAGCATAAAGATGCCCCTTTTATACGAGGAAATAAATATCTAAGGTTCATTAAATATGATGGAAGTTGCTCGTATAAATGGTTTGAAGAAATTTGTTTATGCATCGAGTTCATCAGTCTATGGCGATCATCCAGTATTGCCGAAAGTAGAAGGACAAGAGGGGAATTTATTATCTCCATATGCATTAACTAAAAGAGTAAATGAAGAATATGGAAAATTATATTCAAAACTTTACGGTCTTGATACTTATGGATTACGATACTTTAATGTTTTTGGTAGGAGACAAGATCCTAATGGAAACTACGCTGCTGTTTTACCTAAATTTATAAAACAATTATTAAATGATGAACAACCAACTATTAATGGAGATGGAAAGCAATCAAGAGACTTTACATATATCGAGAACGTTATAGAAGCTAATTTAAAAGCATGTTCAGCTTCTCATGATGCTGCTGGTCAATCCTTTAACATTGCTTATGGAGGAAGAGAATATCTCATAGATATATATTACTACTTATGCAATTCATTGAACAAAAATATTGAACCTTTGTTTGGTCCAAATAGAGATGGAGACATAAAGCACTCAAATGCGGACATTTCTAAAGCAAAACAATTATTAGGATATAACCCTGAATATGATTTTAAAAAAGGAATTGAACAGGCAATTTCTTGGTATAAAGATAATTTATAATAAAAATTTAGTATGGAGGATATTAATGAAAGGTATAATTTTAGCAGGGGGAAGTGGATCCCGATTATATCCACTCACGAATGTTACTAGTAAGCAATTGCTACCAATTTATGACAAACCTATGATTTATTACCCACTATCAATATTGATGTTATCTGGTGTTAGAGAAATTCTAATTATATCAACAACAGAAGATACTCCAAGATTCCAATCACTTTTAGGAGATGGATCCAAATTTGGAATTGATCTATCATATAAAGTACAACCATCTCCAGATGGACTAGCCCAAGCATTTTTACTTGGCGAAGAATTCATTGGAGATGATACAGCTTGTATGATTTTAGGAGATAATATATTCTATGGTAATGGTTTAAAATCAGCATTGATAAGAGCAATAGAAAATTCTAAAAACGGTAAAGCTACTGTTTTTGGATATCATGTCGATGATCCAGAACGATTTGGTGTAGTTGAATTTGATAAAGAGGGAAAGGCAATTTCTATAGAGGAAAAACCAGTTGAACCTAAATCAAACTATGCTGTTACTGGCTTATACTTTTATGATAAACGTGTAGTTGAATTTGCTAAAAAGGTTAAACCTTCTAAGAGAGGCGAACTTGAGATCACAGATTTAAACAGAATGTATTTAGAAGATGGAACTTTAGATGTCGTTACCTTTGGAAGAGGGTTTACATGGCTTGATACAGGCACTCATGAATCTCTAGCCGAAGCAACTGCGTTTGTTAAAATGATTGAAGATCATCAAGGACTTAAGATTTCTTGTCCTGAAGAGATCGCATTTAATAATGGATGGATTTCAAGAGAACAATTAAGAGAACAAGCAGAAATAATGAAAAAAAATCAATATGGTCAACATCTATTTAAAGTATTAGAAGGAAAGGTAAGATATTAATGAAGTTTGAAGAAACGTTTATTAAGGGATTGTATGTTATTACTCCGAATGTGTTTGGAGATAATAGAGGTTGGTTCTCAGAATCGTACAATAAAAATGATTTTGATAAGCAAGGAATTGATATTGATTTTGTTCAAGACAACCATTCATTTAGTCTTCAAAAAGGCGTTTTAAGAGGACTTCACTTACAAAAAGACCCCTTTGCTCAAGCGAAGTTAGTTAGATGTACTAAAGGAAAAGTATGGGATGTTGCTGTTGATTTAAGAAAATCTTCGCCTACATATTTAAAATGGTTTGGAATAGAATTATCTTCTGAAAATCATAAAATGTTTTTAGTTCCTCGAGGATTTGCCCATGGATTTGTTACTTTAGAAGATGGGACAGAATTCCAATATAAAGTTGATAACTTTTATGATAAACCATCGGATAGAAGTATAAAATATGATGATCCAGATATAAACGTTTCTTGGCCTACCATTGATTTAATCTTATCAGATAAAGATAAAAATGCGCCATTATTTAAAGAAAGTGATGTCGATTTCAAATGAAATATTTAGTCACTGGAGCAAGTGGACAGCTCGGACATGATGTTATTATAGATCTTCATAAAAGAGGATATCATGATGTTTTAGGCATTGGTGTTGAAGATTTAGACTTAACAATAGAAGAAGATGTAAACAACTATTTGATTGAAAATAAACCGGATATTATTATACATTGTGCTGCTTATACAGCTGTAGATAAGGCGGAAGATAATTATGATTTATGTTATGAAGTGAATGTTTTAGGAACTAGATACTTAACTAATGCTGCTAGAACATTAGGAGCAAAGATATTGTATATATCAACTGATTACGTATTCGATGGTTCGAAAGACGGTTTTTATGAAATAGATGATCAAACTAATCCACTTTCAGTTTATGGTAAAACTAAACTAGGAGGAGAATTAGAAGTTCAAAAATATGATAAGCATTTTATTGTTAGAACATCATGGGTTTTTGGTAAAAACGGAAACAATTATGTTAAGACAATGCTACGTCTTGGAAAAGAAAAAGAATCATTAAATGTGGTAAACGATCAAATTGGATCTCCTACATATACAAAAGATTTATCAAGATTAATTGTTGATTTAGTGTTAACAGACAAATATGGTATTTACCATGGTACAAACGAGGATATTTGTACTTGGTATGAATTTACTAAAGAAATTTTTAGAATAGTTGGATACACAATTCCTGTTAATCCAATCACAACAGAACAATATCCTACTAAAGCAATAAGACCAAGAAATTCAAGATTAAGTAAAAGTAAATTAACCAAAAATGGATTTACATTATTACCTTCTTGGAAAAACGCATTAAAAGAATATCTTAAGGAAATCGAGGTGATATAAATGAAAATATTAGTAACAGGTGGAGCAGGATTTATAGGTGGTAATTTTAGTCATTATATGGTAAATAAGTATCCTGAATATAAAATAGTTGTTCTTGATGCATTAACTTATGCAGGGAACCTCGAAACTCTTGAACCTATAATGAATAATAATAACTTTAAATTTGTTAAAGGAGATATTACTGATAGAAATTTAGTTTACAAACTTTTTGAGGAAGAATTGTTTGATGTAGTAATTAACTTCGCAGCTGAATCTCATGTAGATAGATCGATTGAAAATCCTGAATTATTTTTAAAAACCAATATTCTAGGTACTCAGGTGTTACTTGACGCTTCTTTAAAATTTAATGTGAAAAGATATCATCAAGTATCGACTGATGAGGTGTATGGAGATTTACCATTAGATCGACCTGATTTATTCTTTACAGAAGAAACTCCAATTCATACATCAAGCCCATACTCTGCTTCTAAAGCATCATCTGATTTATTAGTTCAAGCGTATAACAGAACCTTTGGTCTTCCTATAACTATTTCAAGATGTTCAAATAATTATGGACCTTATCATTTTCCTGAAAAGTTAATTCCATTAATAATAAAAAATGCACTTGTTGATAAGGATTTACCGGTTTATGGAAAAGGTGAAAATGTTAGAGATTGGCTCCATGTCTACGACCATTGTACTGCCATAGATCTAATCATTCACAAAGGGAAAATCGGGGAAGTATATAACATTGGTGGACATAATGAAAGAACTAATTTAGAAGTTGTAAAAGCTATATTAAGAGAACTAAATAAACCAGAAACACTTATTAAATATGTTACTGACAGAAAAGGTCATGATTTAAGATATGCGATAGATCCAACTAAAATCGAAAATGAATTAGGATGGATTCCTAAGTATAATTTTGATACAGGATTAAAACAAACAATCCAATGGTATCTAGATAATCAAGATTGGGTTAATAATATCATAAGTGGTGAGTATATGCGATTTATGAATTATAATTATGGAAAATAATAATACTTTTCGAAAAATCGGAGCGGTTGTTTTAAGTAATGTTATAAAACTAGGCTCTAGTATCTTAGTTAGCTTTATAATACCAGGTATACTTGGATTGACAGGTTATGGTTATTATAAAGTGTATATACTATATATGACTTATGTTGGAATGTTCCACTTTGGATTTATTGATGGAATTTACTTAAAATATGGTGGAACAGATTATAGTGAATTGAATCGCCCAAAGTTTAGAATGTATACTAGATTTATTTTAGTTCTTGAGCTAATAATAGCCCTAATTGGAATTATAATTACAATTGTATTTATTGATGGAGAAAAGAAATTTATTTTTACTATATTATTTATAAATATGGTTGCAAATAATATTACTACTTATTTTCAATTTATTTCTCAGATTACTAGTAGATTTAAGGAGTATTCGATTAGAACAATTATTTTGTCAATAACGAATATACTTGTTATTGGATATATGTATTTATTTAAATCTAATAGTTATCGGGAGTATCTTTTTCTTATAGTTTTGATGAATTATTTGCTCTTGCTTTGGTATATAAATACTTATAAAGATATTACTTTCGGGAAAAAAGAAAAAACTGCAGAAAATAAAAACGAATTAATTGGTCTCTTTAAATTAGGAATACCCTTATTGTTAGCAAATTTAATATCAACTCTAGTATTGACGATAGATAAACAAATAGTTGAAATATTTTTTGATGTTGACACTTTTGGAATTTATTCATTTGCTTATAGTATGTTATCAATGATTACAGTTGTAGTTTCCGCTGTAGGAGTCGTATTATATCCAACGCTAAAAAAAGCCGATATTAATAAAGTTACTGAAAATTATTCTATTCTTAATAGAGTCGTAATAATAATTGTTATGTTAGGACTGTTTGGATACTTTCCTTTATTATGGATAATCCCAAAATTTTTACCTGATTATATAGATTCTCTTCCTATTTTTAGAATAGCATTGCCCGGATTGATGCTAAGTTCATCTGTTTCAGCAATTAAGCATAACTATTTTAAGATAACGGATAATAACAAAACTTATTTGATAATAGGAATATTTATTCTTTTAATCACCTTAGGGTTAAACTTAGGCTCTTATTTCATATTTAAAGAAATAAAGTACATAACTATTTCATCAATTATAGGGATTTTTATTTGGTATATTATTACTGAAATATATATGGTTAAGAATTATAAAGTTAAGTGGAAAAAGAATTTATTATTGATTATTTTTGGAATGTTACTTTTTTATTTCCTAACATCATTATCAAATTATATAATATCAGGGTCTTTATATTTATTAATAATTGTCGCTTTTATATTTATTACATCAGGTAATGATATTAAAAGTTTTATTAAATCTAGAAAACAATTGTAAAAATTTAATTAATTAAATAGCAATATATAGATTATTAATATAATATGACTTATGAAGGAGGAAAACTATGATAATGTTTAGAATTTTAGAAAAATTTAAAATATTAGATATAACCGAATCTGTAGATAAATATGGATCTGGTCCTTTCAATCGTACATATTTTGCTTCAACTCACACAAATAATGACTATATACTGCAGTTATATGGAAAGAACTGCATAAATAGAAACAAAGATTTTACGATAAATTCTCAAGTGATAATTAGTGAGATAAAAGAAAATATGAATGTTGATCTTGTCTTATCAAATAATAATGATTTTGCGATTGTAGATGAATACTTTATAAGATGTTATAAAATAAAAAAGGGCCAAGTATTATTTCATAAAGTACATAGTGATAAGATGTTATTTGAAATGGGTAAAGCTTTAGGTACCTTCTACAATAGGACTAAGGACATTCAAACTAAAAACATATTATTAACAGATGTTGATTATCATAATGTCTTAAAAAGACATTATGACTTAGATGTATTTGTTAGTAAGGATTTAGCATTATATTTGCATGTATTTAATTACATTAAGTTTTGTGATGATCGTAAAGACACTCTTAATTTAATTTATGATTTATTAAAATCTGGAGAAATTCCAACACGGGTTATTCATAATAATGTAAGAAAAACGAATTTTATCTTTGATTATGAAACTTATGATGTAGTAGATCTAATTGGACTTACTGCAAGTACTAAAGGATCATTACTACATGACTATGGTAATGCTATCAGATACTTTGCTTCAACAACTACAGAAAGTGATAATAACTTAGATATCGTTACTTTCAACATTGATTATATAAGAGAATTCACTAAAGGTTTCTTAGAAGAAGTTAAAGATATAATTACTGAAACTGAATGTAAATATTTAGTTGATTCAATTAAAGTAATGGCACTTGATGCTGCTATAAAGAATTTAACAGATTATGTTAAAGGTAATGTTGATATTGAAGTAGAATATAAAACGCAAAACTTAGATAGATGTAAAAATCAATTAAAGCTTGTTGAAGAGTTGGAAAAGCATTATGATGAAATCAAGAGTACAATTGAAGAAATAGTAAAAGAAATGATAGAGCTTTAGCTCTATCATTTTTAGTTTATTTATAGGCAAAAAGTAAAAAAATGTAAAATAATGTAAATAAATGATTGACATTTTGAAAATAAAGTCCTAGAATGTATATGAACCCAATCTATTTCGTTTAAGTATAATTGTAATTTTAAAATATACAGAAAGGAACATATACTCAAAATAAAATACTTTATACTGAGTGTACAATAAAAAATGGATATTAAGTTTGGAGAATTTCAATTTGCTGTAGCAATATTGAAAGAATTAAGCAAAGGAATACACGTACCAAGAGCAGCAGGCAAATCTATTTACATACCATCACCATATGAAGAAAAAAAGTAGGTTATGATGTTAAAATTGGAGATGTTTATCCAATTTATATTCAATTTAAAGTTGGTAAATATTTATATAGATCAAATTCAACTAGAAATACATCATTTGGAACTCCTTATTATAAATTCTATTTATATACTGATTTTGACGGCAATGGAAATGGAAATAATTCACAACACAATTTACTTGTAAAACTTGCACATAAAGGAAATAGAGTTTATTATTGTGCTCCGAAACTTTCCACAAATATAGAATTTGATAATTTTTATATTTCAGATAGAGTATGCGATCATAGTATGTTTATTAAAATTTATAATTTAATTACATATCCAAATAACTCAAATCATGAAATGGTTTATGATAAAGGCGGAGGTTATAAGACATTTTCAGATGATCCAAAAGAATATAAAGATGATGCATCATTTACTAGTTTTAAGAAAGAAATAGTTGATTTCCAAAAGAAAAGTAAAGAAAATATAATTAATGAGATAAATGATATTTTCAATTTAAATGTAGAAATGGATAGTAGTTATTCTAGAATTCAACAAGAGTTAGTAAGGTTTAACTTAGTTATGCTATTATTATATAATGAAGAGCAATAAATTTACGATGTAAGAGGTATTAAAATGGATAGATATTTAAAATGTGATTTGCATATGCATTCAAATTCTTGCTATAGTAGAAAATATTCTAAAGAAGATTTTATTAATCATATGAAAAATGTTGATTTAGATGTTTTTTCCATAACTGATCATAATGTTGTCGATGTGAAATTATATAAAGAGTTAATTAAAGATTTAAGGGATAAGAATATTATTGGTGGTGTTGAGTTAAACCTCTCAATCGATGAAGAACTTGTAAAGAAACACAAATTATTTATCAAAGGTGAATATTTTCATGCGGTGCTTTGGTTTTCTACAGTAGACTTAGATGAATTTTGGGAACAACTAAAGGTATTAATTTCTGAACTAAAAATTGATATAAAGGGTAAAACGATTAAAGAAATTTCTAAGGCAACAGAAGGGAAAAGTTTTTTACTGTCGAGAGTGCAAGATGTATTTAAAGATTTTAATTATTTTCTGACTTTCCATGAAGGTAAAAGCTCAAGATGCTTGTCTAATTATCTACCTAATAGTGATACCAAGTCTGGTATAGTATATAATGATAATCAAGTGTTTAAGCATAATTTATTCTATTATAATAATAGATTGGCAATCGAAGGTGGCATAAAAACTAAAAGCATAAGTAGTTATTTTGAAGAAAATTTAAATACAATTGTTACAAGGTTTTTTTTCTCAGATGCTTTGGAATTAGAGGAAATCGGCAAAAAGTTTACATGGATAAATTTTGATGGAAAATTTGAATCTTTAATTTTACCACTATCCGATCCTAACGCAAGGGTCTTTACATCTGATATTAATACAGAAAATCCTCAAAAAAATAGAGAGAACTATTTAGAGAAAATTAAGTTGTATTTGATTAATCCTAAAAATAATTTAGAGGTTGAAAAAATAATTGAGTTTTCTCCATCATATAATGGCATAATTGGTTCAAGAGGATCTGGAAAAACTTTATTAGGAAGTGCTCTATCAAACACGAATGTAAGCGACTATTCAAAGTATATTAATAATGCAAAGACTGAATTTAAAATTTTTGGAAAGGGTTTCCAAAAAAGTAGTCCAAAATGTAAATATTTGGCACAAAATACTTTACTTACATTATTTAAGAATGGTGAAGCAAAAAATATAGATTTTATAAAAGATTTTTATGGCAAACTTGAGAAGGAAAAAAAGGAGTTAACAAAAGCATTTTTTATTAAAGCAAAGACTTTGTTGGATTATGAAAAAACGGAATTTATTAGTATTTCGACTAAATATCAAAGCACAATTAACGATATTACCTTTCTTGAAGATATTGTAAATGAAGATTATATTATACCCATTATTAATATAGATTCATTTCAAGATGGAAAAAGTTTTATAACAAACTTATCACAAAATATTGAAAATATTGATAAAAAAGTTCAGGAATTAGAAGAAAAGTTAAATCAACTTAAAATATCAAGTGATGAATATACTGAATTAATCCCTCTAAATTCTATTGTTGAAGATTTTAAGAATAGTATCAAAAAGCACCTAAAATTAATAAAAGATGAAATTTCTCGTACGAGGAAGGAAATTACTAATTTTGATAATACTCCATGTATATTAAGAGACAAACTAATAAAAAAATATAATAACTTGGTTATTAGTACTAATAATTTAACTAATAAACCAGGTCAAGCACATTTAGATGATAAGGACTATGCTTTAAAGCAATTACAAGAATACACAAAGTTTAGGGCAAAAACACAAAAGGTATTTGATATTTTAAGTTTAGGTCTAATAGATGTTAAATCTGAGGCAAAAAGTGAGGAAATCAATATTAATAATGATAAACTCACAATATCTTCCACAATTGAAGATTTGAAAGATTATAAAGAATATTTACAAGAAGAATTAAAGAATTATAATGATTTAAAACACAGTGAAAAAATGTTTGAGATATTGATGAGCTATAATGATAAATCAAAAATTAAAGATTTTTTTTCTGGGCAGAAATATAAAGCAAATAGTTTAAGTAGTAGTAACGCTTATATAGAAAAGTTTTATTCAAATTTATTATCAAGCATTCAAAAATTTGACAGTTTTACAATCAAACTATATTTTAATGGTAAAGATCTTGAAAAATACTCCCCTGGTAAAAAATCTGAAATCTTACTCGATATTTTTTTAGATAAAAGTTTGCTAAACGAGCAATATCTTTACATTGTATTAGATCAACCCGAAGATAATATGGACACAAAAACAATAACAACTAAATTGATTAAAAGATTAAGGGAATTAAAACGAGAAATACAAATATTTGTTATCAGTCATTCAGCTGCAGTAATAATTAATGGTGATTCAGAAAATTTGATCTACGCTTTTGAAGATGAATTAGCTTTAAGTTATAGTCAAGGCCGAATTATTGATAAGGATATGAAAAAAAACATCGTTGATATATTAGATGGTGGAGAAAAAAACCTTAGAATGAGATTCAATAAATATGATTTTAAAATGGAGGATAAGAAATGATTGGTGTAAATAAAGAGGATCAAGTGGTTATTAATCATAATGATAAAAGTTATTGTTTAAAAAACCCCGAAGAATATCAAAAATTAGTTATTTTAATTACTGATCCAAAAATTGAATTGGATGGAAAAATCTTTGAAGTTGATAAAGATATTACAGATTCAAGGCTCAAAGCTATTTGTACAAAATATAAAGAATTTTTCGAATCCTTCAAAAATTCAAAGGCACAAATTATTGAACAAGCAAAATTAGAAGTAGAACAACAATTATTAACAAAAGCTGATTAAATTATAGTAACGATATAATAATTTGAGGTTTAGAAAGATTTAAATAATTTTATAAAAAAATAATTGTTAAGACTACTACACAAGTGAGTATATATATGTATTATTGTACCTATAATTAGTAGAAAAGTTGAATTGTTTAGGGTACTTAGTGTTGATTTCAATTGCACTGTTAGAGTAATTATTGTTAATGCTCTTGAAAACAATTCTTCTATTATGTAGATTCTAATTAGAAATATATAACTAGTATGACAAATTAAATTTATAGAATAACCATTATTCAATAAAGTGATCATTAATGTAAAAAAATTATGCTGAAATATATGTTTACAGTAATTGTAAACCAATAGTAACGCTTTATTTTTTTGATTATAAATATACATTATTAATAATCAAAATTAAATAAAAACCCTATAATTATATTCATTATCGAATATCAATTATAGGGTTTATTAATTACTATTTACGTAAAGTCTTTAAAGCTCTGCTCCAATTATTAACTTGATCTAACATTAAGTTAATTGTATCTTTATGTAATGCTTGAGGTTTGAATGTTGACATTTTTTCAAAGTCTAAAAAGATTGATAGTGTTGGATGTGTTCTTACATCAGCAATTTGTAATTCTCCCATGATTCCTCTTAAATGTTCTGCAGCTCTTGCTCCACCTGTAGAACCATAAGAAACAATTCCTGCTGCTTTATTATTCCATTGGTCTTTTAACCAATCTAATGCATTCTTTATAGGTGCAGGAAGGCTATGGTTATATTCTCCAGTTACAAATACAAATCCATCTAAATTATTGATTGTTTCTCCCCATTTAGCAACAGGAGCCATATCTGTTGTTTCTCCTAAGAAAGGTAATTTATAATCTTTAATATCAACGATTGAGTAATTAGCATCGCCTCTTTCATCAGCGATTCCTTTAACCCAATTTGCTACTTGTGGACTAACACGTCCTTCTCTTGTTGTACCAACAACAATTCCTATATTTAACTTTTCATTTGCCATTTTTATATTATCTCCTTTTATATATTTTATGTAAGTATATAGAATTCAACCAAGAATTTTATATCTAATTAGATTATATCTTTAATCTATATTATTGTCAAAGAAGATGCTTTTAATTCGAAGTAAATTTATATATATATTTATTACTCTAAATACTTACATAAGAAGTAGAGCAAACCGTCTATATTAGATATAATATAGTATATTACTTTAATAGAAATTTATCACTATACGATCATAATGATGAATTTATTTATAAAAATTTCAATTATTTTTCAATTATCTATTGACTATTCCTTAATAATTATATATAATATTACTGAGTGGAAGCATTTATGATGTTTATTTGATTAATAAACTGATAAGGCGTCTAGAAGGGCCCCAATTTTGGGGTTCTTTTATTTTGTCTTTTTATGTTGTAAAAACACATTTTAGCATTGCTTAAATAAGCTTTTTTTGATATAATAGTTATTATGCATTTATCATATGGTATAAGAATATTAGAAAAAGAGGTAGAATTATGGTTGTCGCATTAATTATATTTATTATTACATATGCCTTACTATTGATATTTCCAAAGTATCGAGCATATATTGCCCTTGCTTCAGCAATTGTCTTCGGAATAATGTATCTAACATTTAAATCCGCATTTGCTGCTATTGAGTGGAATGTTATTTTAATGATTGGTGGAACAATGGGAATTGTTGCATTATTCATTGCTTCAAAGATGCCATCACTATTGGCGGACTTAATAATTGAAAAAACTCCAAATATGAAATGGGCAATTGTGGCTTTAGCGCTATTCGCTGGGATAATTTCCGCATTTGTTGATAATGTTGCAACAGTATTAATGGTTGCGCCAATTGCCATAACCCTTTGTAAGAAAACAGGTAAATCACCGGTATTGCCAGTTATTGCAATTGCGGTAATGAGTAATCTTGAGGGAGCTGCTACTCTTGTTGGAGATACAACTTCAATTCTCTATGCTCAACATGCAGGTCTAGATTTCTTAGATTTCTTTGTTTTAAGATATGATTATTTATCAGTACCTGTAACAAGAGTCGGTATGTTCTGGATTGTTCAGTTGGCATTGGTTGCTGCGACATTCGTTTTATTATGGATTTTTAGAAAAGAATCGGATCCTATTGAAAAGGATAAAAGAACAGAAGTTACTGATTATCTGCCAACAGTGTTATTAGTGGGAATGGTTGTTCTTTTAATCCTTGCTTCATTCATTCCAAAAGAAACATTAATAAAATTACTTCCAAATACATCTGGTTTAATTAATGGTTATATTTGTATGGGATTATTAATTATTGGCTTAATTTATTATGTGATAAAAAATAAGAACTTTAAAGTTCTTGGAGATACATTAAAAGAAATTGATTACTTTACATTATTATTATTAGCTTCATTATTTGTTATCATTGCTGGTATCACAGAAGCTGGAGTAATTGATGCAATTAGTGATTTCATTTCAAGGATTAGCCAAGGTAATCTATTCCTTGCCTATACAATCATTGTTTGGTTCTCTGTAATTATTTCCGGATTTATCGACAATATTCCATATGTCGCAACGATGTTACCAGTTGCTACAGCTCTTGGAGTTAGTCTAAATGTTGATCCAATGATCCTATATGCTGGTTTATTAATAGGTTCAACTCTAGGTGGAAACTTAACACCAATTGGAGCATCAGCCAATGTTGCAGGTATTGGAATCTTAAGAAAAGAAGGACATGAAGTTTCCGCAAAGACTTATATGAAAGTCGGAATTCCCGTAACTTTAGTTGCTGTAATTGTTGGATACATTCTAATCTGGATATTATATTAAAGCGAAAAAGGTAAATGAATTATAAGACACAAGGAAAAAAATAAATTTTTAAACTTGTGTCTTTTTTTCTTTTCTTTTAAACTAATACATGTTATAATAGAGTGCAAACGTTTCCAAAGGAAACAAGAAAGGGGATTTTTTAATGAATAATTTCAAGTACATGGAACAAGGTGGATATGAACAATTAGTTTATTTCTACGATAAAACAACAGGTTTAAAAGGCATAACTTGTATTCATGATACAACTTTAGGCCCAGCTCTAGGCGGAACAAGATTACTAAATTATGCAACTGAAGAAGAAGCAGTAATTGACGTATTAAGATTAGCTAAAGGAATGACATATAAAAATGCTGCTGCTGGATTAAATCTAGGGGGCGGTAAAACTGTTTTAATTGGTGAAGCAGATAAAGTTAAATCAGAAGGCTATTTTAGAGCCCTAGGTAGATTTGTTCAAAGTTTAAATGGAAGATATATCACAGCAGAAGATGTTAATACTTCGACGAAAGATATGGATTTCATTAATATGGAAACTGAATATGTCGTCGGCCTAGCAGGCAAATCAGGAAACCCTTCGCCAATGACAGCTCTAGGAGCTTTCCACGGAATTAGAGCAGCATTGCAATTTCTAAGTTCACATATACAGTTCAAGGAGCAGGTCAAACTGGTTATTATTTAATAAATTATTTAATTGAAGCAAAAGCTATGAAAATATATTTCTCCGAGATTAACCCAAAACATATAGAAAGAATGAAAGTAGAACATCCAGAAGTAGAGTTTGTTCCGGCTGATAAGCTAATGAGCATTAATGTGGATGTCTTTGTACCATGTGCATTAGGTGCATGTTTAAACCCAGAAACTATTCCAAACTTCAAAGCAAAGATAATTGCTGGAACAGCAAATAATGCTCTTGCCGATGAAAATCGTGATGGAAATGCGATTAAAGAAGCAGGAATCCTCTATGCTCCTGACTTTGTTATTAATGCTGGAGGCGTTATTAATGTCTATCATGAATTACATGGATATAACAAGGAAGTAGTAGTTCGTGAAATTGAAAAAATTTATGATCGCTTATTGATGATCTTTAATATTGCTAAAGAGCAAAATATCCATACACAAGAAGCTGCAAAAATATTTGCTCGTCAAAGAATTGAAGATATTAAAAACATTCGTTCAAATTACATTAAAAAATAATGAAACGTATCACTTTTATTTGTGGGCATTATGGGTCAGGTAAATCTGAAGTAGCTACAAATCTCGCGATTAAAAAACAAGTAAAGATGATTTTCGATTTAGATATCGTCAATCCATATTTTCGCTCACGAGAACTTGAAGATTTATTTAATGAACATCATATTAAAATAATTTCTTCAACCCTTAAAGATACTACCTCTTCAGACCTGCCCTTTATATCCCATGAAATTATGCAACCATTTCATGCCCCAAACCTCAGTGCTATCTATGATTTGGGTGGAAATGGGGTTGGTGCAAGAATGTTACGCCAATTTTCTGAAGTAATTAATGAAGAAGTTGATTTATTAATTGTCATAAATATCAACCGTATGGAAACATCTAATGTTGAACTAATTATAAAAATGATTGATTCCATCGAAGCAAGTTCAGGAGTAAAGGTTACAGGCTTAATTAATAACACAAATCTTTTAAGAGAGACAACTGTGGAAGATATCTTGAAAGGGGAGAAGGTTATTAAAGAAGTTGGCAGAATTAGAAATTTAGATATTTTATATACAGGTGTTTATAAAAACATAAATACCGACATAAAATTTTGTGGTGAGAGATTAGATCTTCAATTGTATTTACGTAAAAGTTGGTTATAAAGGAGGCTCAACTTGGCAAAAGGAAAAATTTACTTTGATAATGACTTGTGTAAAGGCTGTATGCTATGTGTCGGTTTTTGCCCTACAAAAATTCTAGCGCTTGATTCAAAAAGAATTAATGAAAAAGGTTATAATTTAATTGCTATTACCAATCCAGATAAATGTATCGGCTGTGCATTCTGTGCAATAATGTGTCCAGATTCAGTGATTACAGTAGAAAGGATATCTGCATGAGTAAAGTTTTAATGAAAGGTAATGAAGCAATTGCAATAGCGGCTGTAGAGGGCGGATGCAATGCTTATTTCGGTTATCCTATTACCCCGCAAAATGAAATTCCTGAATTCATGTCAAAATACATGATTGAAAAGGGATTAGTCTTTGTGCAAGCAGAGTCAGAAGTTGCTGCGATTAATATGGTTTACGGTGCTGCTGGAGCTGGAGCAAGAGTGATGACATCATCATCATCTCCAGGAATTGCTTTAATGCAAGAAGGAATCTCCTATATAAGTGGCGCCGAACTACCTTGCGTATTAGTAAATGTTATGAGGGGAGGCCCTGGTTTAGGGGGAATCCAACCTTCCCAAGCTGACTATAATCAGATCACAAGAGGTGGAGGAAATGGCGACTATAATGTTTTAGCCTATGTTCCCGAAAACCTTCAAGAAACAATTGACATCGTAAAAGAATCATTTTCAATTGCTGATTACTATCGCAACCCTGTGATGATTGCAGCCGATGGCTTAATTGGCCAAATGATGGAATCAGTTGATTTAGAGAAAGTTGTCAAACCTCGTGAA
>ENA-UOOR01002744-UOOR01002744.1-fermentation-metagenome-genome-assembly--contig:-NODE-2744-length-17105-cov-2.887977_pt1 | contig 17105 bp, 14 predicted proteins | sample MGYA00245780_ERZ724029 | MGnify/ENA primary metagenome ERZ724029 (study PRJEB28704, sample SAMN03018315) | fermentation metagenome | biome: anthropogenic terrestrial biome; feature: soil; material... | reverse complement strand
CCACAATCGTTTGATAGTTACTATGACCAAACGGCGTGTATTCTTCCATGATGTCAGCATCTGCAATACCTTTCGACTTTAAGAAAGCACGTAGAATTTTATTGGTCGTTCGTGGGTAAACATAATCCGTACCGAGCAGTACAAAACGCTCAGCTTTACCGCCCTCCTCACTCATCAAGTATTCCACGGCAGGAATGGCTTGTTGGTTTGGTGCAGCACCAGTATAGAAAATGTTTTTCGATTGTTCCTGACCTTCGTATTGCACTGGATAGAACAATAAGCCATTCAACTCTTCAACCACAGGTAGCACAGATTTACGCGATACCGAGGTCCAACAACCAAAAATTACCGCAACTTTGTCTTGCGTAATTAACTGACGGGTTTTTTCTGCAAATAACGGCCAATCAGATGCAGGATCGACTACTACAGGTTCTAATTTTTTCCCTAACACCCCGCCATTGGCATTAATTTCATTAATCGTCATTAAGGCCGTATCTTTCAGCGAAGTTTCCGAAATCGCCATGGTCCCAGACAGTGAATGTAAAATACCGACTTTAATCGTATCGCCACTGCTTGCCGCAGCCTTCGCCTCTGGCTTTGCTTCTTCAGTTTTTTCTGCAGATTTTGAACATCCTGTTAATGCCAGCGTCCCCATTATTGCCGCTGCAAGTAAATTTTTAGACATTTTTTTGTGTTGCAACATCATCATTTCTCCAACTGGATTGGTGCACTTTTGACATGCAGGTGTTTTATTGTTATTCCCTACAATTCAATTTTTATGCCAGTACAGAAATACATCTTGCTTTTGCCGCGTTATTTAGGACTCAATTTAATAAGTAAAACAATATCTTAAAAATCATCCACTATTTTTTCTTATAGCGATTTCTATGGGTACTTTTATTAATATTTGCGACTTGATTAAGTTCTGTCGTTCCAGTTTCAAGAAAGCTCAGTTCAAAACTGTCCGAATAAAGTGCACAGCAGCACGCCCAAAACGCACAGTTTTTGTTCAAAAATTCATCGTCAGCCACAAAAAAGCCCGCGTATGCGGGCTTTTTTTCTTTTGCTGAAATTTCAGTTTAAACCGCCAAATCAGCCAAATTACCTTTTTGCTCTAACCAATGTTTACGGTCAGAAGAACGTTTTTTCGCAAGGAGTTTATCCAGTAACCCTGCTGTAAAATGGGCGTCATCTAAATCAAGCTGCACCAAGCGACGGGTATCTGGATCCATAGTGGTTTCACGCAATTGACTGGCGTTCATCTCACCCAAACCTTTGAATCGAGTAATTTGTGGATTTTTGGTTTTGCATTTTTTCAAAATACTATTTAATTCTTCCTCATCCAGCGCGTAATGAACGTCTTTATTATCATCAATACGGAACAGTGGTGGCATTGCCACAAACAAATGCCCTTCTTCCACCAAAGTTGGGAAGTGTTTAACGAACAAAGCACAAAGCAACGTCGCAATATGTAGACCGTCTGAATCAGCATCGGCCAAAATACAAATTTTGCCATAACGTAATTCAGATAAGTCATCACTACCCGGATCAACACCAATCGCAATCGCAATGTCGTGCACCTCTTGCGATGCCAAAACTTCGTCTGAAGACACTTCCCACGTATTTAAAATCTTTCCGCGAATCGGCATGATCGCTTGGAAATTCTTGTCACGCGCTTGCTTCGCAGAACCGCCCGCTGAATCCCCTTCCACAATAAACAGTTCAGATTCTTCTAAGGTATGCCCCACACAGTCAGCCAGTTTACCCGGCAAAGCTGGGCCGGAAACGATTTTCTTACGTTCGACTTTTTTCGCTGCTTTTAAACGACGACCTGCTTTGGCAATCACCATTTCTGCCAGTTGCATAGCAATGTCAGAATTTTGGTTGAGCCATAATGCAAAAGCGTCTTTGGCAATATTCAACACGATACCTGATGCTTCACGGCTGGACAGGCGTTCTTTGGTTTGCCCTGAAAATTGCGGCTCTTGGAATTTCAGTGACAAAATAAAATTCACGCCATCCCAAACATCTTCAGCTGACAATTTCATATTGCGCGGCAACAAGTTGCGTAATTCACAGAACTCACGAATCGCATCTGTCACACCTGAACGTAAACCATTCACATGCGTACCGCCTTGCGCAGTTGGAATCAAATTGACATAACTTTCTTGAATCTGTTCGCCGCCTTCAACGTTCCAGCAAATGGCAAATTCAGCACTGGCACGTTCAGCTTCCCCAGTTGCCACAAATGCAGGTACAGGCACGATGTCACGGTCTTGCAGCTCATCCATCAAATAGTCGACCAGACCATTTTCAAACTGCCATTCGATCTTTTCGTTGTTGATTTGATCGATATAAATAATCTGCAAGCCTGCCGCCAAAACAGCCTTGGCTTTTAAGTTGTGCTTTAAGGCTTTCAGAGCAAATTTAGGCGAATCAAAATATTTGGCTTCGGGCCAAAAATGCACGGTAGTACCCGTTGCACGCTTAGCACATTTACCTTCCAACACCTCAAGCGGTGCCACTGGAACGCCATGTTCAAAGGCCATTTTATATAAATTGCCTTGACGCTGAACTTCTACTTCAACACGATCTGACAGTGCGTTCACCACCGAAATACCCACACCGTGTAAACCACCGGAGAATTGGTAGTTATCGGTACTGAACTTACCACCGGCATGTAATTTGGTCAGAATAATTTCAATCCCGCTTTGTCCATATTCAGGGTGAATATCAACAGGCATACCGCGTCCATTGTCTTCTACCGACAAAGAACCATCTTTATAAACCGTCACAGTAATTTTGTTGGCATGACCTGCAAGCGCTTCATCGACGGAGTTATCTATCACTTCCTGTGCCAAATGGTTCGGTCGTGTAGTGTCTGTATACATACCCGGACGGCGACGTACCGGATCCAGGCCAGATAAAACTTCAAGTGATTGAGCCGTATATTGCGTCACGTTGCAAAATTCCCTGCTTTTTGGTTAAAACATTTCTTCGAGCGCTACAGTATATGCTTTTTTAGTAAATTGCATATCTCTTGGTATCAGCCGCCATTTTCTTAGTCAATTTATGCGTCAATTCATGTCGTAAAGCTGCTTTTTTGTATGATTAGACTGATTCTCGCTTTTCTTATGCCCGCTTATTTTTTACAGCATCTGCCAAAAACTGCAAGAGCATGGGTATTTTTTCTGCAAAGTTATCCATCCCATGATTGCCACCGATTTCGGTCATCACCATTGCACAGCCCGCCTGTTCAGCACTGTAAAATTGCTGTGCATGCAGATAGTCCAAAGTTTCATCCCCTTGCTGCAACAACACCAAAAGTCGTTCTGCATGAGCAATGTGACAAACAGCTAGGTGCTGCATTTCTGTCAATTGCGCATCATTAAGTGTCCAACTGTCAGTTACCACATAAGGCAAAGCCGTTTTACTAAATAAAACACGAAATAACTGCCAAGGACGTACCGCGGGATTAATCAACACAGCAGGCACGTGGTACTTCGCCATTAACTGTGTGGCATAGAAGCCGCCTAAACTGCTGCCGACCAGTGCAACATCATCCAAAGTTTCAATCAATCTCGACATCTGATCCATGACCTGCTGCGGTGGCGCATTCAAGTCGGGCAAATGTACCTCTGTGTCGGGAAAACCTCGACAAAAGTCCCTTAATAACTGACCTTTGATTGAATTTGCACTACTTTGAAAGCCATGCAGATAAATTACGTTCATCATTTCGTCCTAAAACTAGTCTTTAAATTCAATGCAAAGTGTTTTATAAGTGAGAATCACATCACATTTTATTAAATTGTATTTTTAATAAAATTGTCTGACAAAAAGCTTTCACTGAGATGACTGTTCTCGGTATTGTAAAAGTTGTTCGTGAGAATTTATAAAATAAACAATGAGACACCACCCTTTTTCGCCAAAAATAAAAGTTAGAAAGAGGGTCTGAATGTAAGGATAGGAAAACGATGCCTAGCTTAACACCATTACATGAAACCTATTGTAAATGGGACCGCACACCGCCCAGCCAAGCTGATGTATTGGAAGGCTTGGCACAGTTGGTCACAATGCGTTTTAGCGATGTAGTGCATGACTTAATCAAAAACATTCAGCGTGAAATATTAATCAGCATTTTTGGCATGAGTGAACAAGGCTCGAAAGCCTTTCATAAACAGCCAACCATTGCTCGTATTTATGAATTTTCTTATAACACCTTTTTCAATTACGGCAATTATCTGCTTGCGCCTACTTTACGTAGCATTATTGAAAAATTCCCACGCTTACATGATAAAGCGCTCACACCCTCTTTGCATTTTCTAGTCGGTGCATTGAACGGGGTACTGGGTGATTATTTATTGAAATATCATAATCCGATGGCATTGCCTATGGTGGTATATGATCATTATGGTGCTGTCCAAAAGGGTGAACTAACTGGACGCGTTACCTTATTGGTACATGGTTTATGTATGAATCATTTGGAGTGGTCGACCAATAAATATGGTGGTATTGGCGAAAAATTACTCTCCCAGCGTGACCACAACACCATGCTGTATTTGAACTACAACACTGGACGTCGCATTTCCACCAATGGTCGCAGTCTTGCCAATACGATGGAAGATTTGGTACGTCGTAATCCAGGTATTACCAGTATTGATTTGATCGGGCACAGTATGGGCGGTTTAGTGTCACGAAGTGCGTTGTTCTATGGCAAACAAAACATGTATCAATGGATCCATCAGGTGGAAAATTTGGTTTGCCTTGGTTCACCACATCACGGTGCGGTACTGGAACGCTTTGGCTTTAATATTCAAGATAAATTGGGCCGATTCCCGCTGGTTAAAATTATGGGTCACATCGTGAATATTCGTAGTAATGGAATTCTAGACCTGCGCCATGGCAGTGTTCGTGATGATGATTGGGAACACAATGATGCCCGCATTGGTGACATGGACGATAACCGTAAGCCTGCCCCGATTCCATCACATATCAATACCTATCTGGTGGCAGGTACCATTGAGTTTGAGCACCGTCGTAATAAAACCCGACATGTGATTGGCGACTATCTTGTCAGTGTTAAAAGTGCTTTAGGGGAACACCCAAACCCACGCTACCAATTAAAAGTACCTGACTCGCATAAAGCTATTTTTTATGGCCTTAATCACTTTGAAATTCAATATCACCCGCTGGTGGCGGAACAAATTGTGCATTGGTTCTATCCTAATAGTGAAGATAAAGCCTTTGATCAAATTCATGAATTTATGTTGGATTTAGAAAGTTTGGAAGGTATTGCACTTACTTAATGCTAAATATAAAAAAGCCCTCAGATGAGGGCTTTTTTATGCAGCGAAAAATTAGTATTTATCGCGTAGACGTTTCACAGGTGCCGTTTGATATTTACGCAATAACTGCCACAAACTGATTACGGCCAACACAGCAAAGAATACAAATGACCATACTGGTAGTGACTGCCCCAAGAAGGTCCAATCCACTTTGGCACATTCACCTGAACCAGTCAGCACTTGTTCGAACACAGCCTTCATCGGTAAGGTTTCAACCCAATAGTCCAATCCCGGCCCACAGCTTGGTACTTTATCCGGTGGTAAGTTTTGCAGCCAAATATGACGGGCTGCAACACCAGCTGACCATAAAATAGAGAGGCTTCCCAATAACGCATAAATACGCTTGCCAAAGTTTGACGCTGGGTTATGTAAGAAAGCAATCAAAGAAATGATCCCTAACCCAATCAGTCCCACACGTTGAAAAACACAAAGCGGACAAGGTTCTAAGCCTTGCACATGCTCCAAGAACAGTGCAAATGACATCCCAATAACGCTAGCAACAAACAACAAACCATTGACGAAGCGAAAACTCCATTTCATGGTACATCCTCTTCATTATTATCTAAAATTTTTCAAATATTCTTCAAAGCTGATGCTGCTGTCTTGCTCAAGCTGCGCTTGTTTTTGCAAAGACTGTTCAGCTGCTTCAGCAAAATATGCGGCTGTTTCAGCACTTAATTGATGTTGTTCATACACATCTGCATGTTGCTGCGCCATAAAGCTACCAAAGCTCCATGTGCCCCCATGTTCTAACGTATCTTCAATCATACGAGCGGACAAGGTTTCATCAACTTCATCGATGCGTGATTGCATCACATGCATGGCCTTGCTGTAAATATCTGTATTGTATGAATCATCAAGCAATTGAGCCAATGGCTGTAACTGGCTCAAATACTGTTGGCACCATTCTTCAATCGCAATTGATTGACCATTTTGCAAAATTGCAGCATTCGGCGCACGACCACGGTTCACCACTTCAGCTTGATTGAGTTCAATTTCGTTTTGTTCAGCATCCAATAAAGCAGGGCTGTCTTGCAATAAACAATATAAAGCAACCACTTCTAGCAAGCCTGCAGTATGTTCATCAATACCAATTGGGCTGTACGGGTTCACATCGACCGCACGCAATTCAACATAGCCCACACCACGATTTTGCAGCGCTTCTGATGGCGTTTCACCCGCTTCAGGCACTTGTTTAGGACGGACTAAACTGTAGTACTCATTTTCTATTTGTAGCACATGGTCATTAATCTGAATCGGTTCGCCTTGCTCATCATTTAGACCTAAATGACTAAAGGCCGCATACGGGGTATGTACCGCTTTTTGTAGACCTTCTAAATAACCTTGAATATCGTTGTAGTGGATACCGAGTTGCTTTTGAGCAGAATTTTGATAGCCGAAATTGCCCATACGTAGAGCAGTGGAATATGGTAAAAATAACGTGCCTTTCATCAAAGGCAGCAATTGGTGGTCACGCCCTGTCATAAAGCATTTACACACAGATGGACTCGCCCCCACCAAGAACATAACCAATGGCGTTAGACGAATAAAGTTACGAATCAAAGCAAAATAACGATGGCTACGATAATCCTGCAAACTCAGTGCTTTTAAGTTGTCATCCGTTTCATGCTTTTGCAAAGCTTCGAAGAAATGATCAGGGAATGAAAGATTGTAATGAACCCCTGAAATGGTTTGCATGCGGCGGCCATAGCGCACCCCTAAGCCACGGCGATACAGGGTTTTAAAACGCCCAATATTGGATGTACCATATTGCGCCAAACGAATGCTGTCTTCTTCTTTATCCAGCATACATGGCATAGAAAGTGGCCATAACTTTTCGCCATTTTCCAAATGCGCATGGGTGACGGCATGAATATCTTTCAGATAGTTTAACGCTTCTGAAATTGTTTCTTTTGGCGGAGTAATAAACTCCATTAAGGCTTCAGAATAGTCTGTCGTAATATGCGGATGCGTCAATGCCGAACCCAAGGCTTTCGGGTGATCTGCTTGCGACAAAAACCCATTGCTTTGCATGCGCAGGCTTTCACGTTCAATGCCGCGCAACATCCCTTTAATCAGCGAAGAATCCACCCAAGTCGGTAAAATATCTTGAGAGGTCGATTCGGGTTGACTCATTGCTATCTCGCTTAATGGAAGAAACTACTAAAATAAAATCATCAGTTTATATCAGTATAACGCGATTTGTAGACAGCTTCTGACGCGCTGTATAGTTAAAGTACAAACCTAGATTTTATTTTTGGCAATTTTTTATCACAAACTAACTCTATATGACATTTGAAATTTGTGATTTTATGAACAAATAAATACAAACTATGTGTAAAACTTATGAATTATCAAGATATTCTCGATTTTTGGTTTGCAGCGGAGAACCGCCCGAACTGGTTCGCCAAAAGCAATAATTTTGATGTTTTAATCGAAAAAAAGTTTAAAGCACTGCATCAACAAGCTGCTCAAGCAGAGCTTTGGTCATGGCGTAACAATGCTGAAGGACGTTTGGCTGAAATTATCGTTCTCGACCAATTTTCTCGAAATTTATACCGTGATTCTCCGCTTGCTTTTGCCCAAGATGCATTGGCTTTAGCACTGGCACAGGAAACAATTAGTTTAGGACTAGATGAACATTTAACACCGGAGCAGCGCTCATTTTTATATATGCCTTTTATGCACAGTGAATCCGCAAAAATTCACCAAAGCGCGTTAGAATTATTTGAGAAGCTAGGCAATCCAATTAATTTAGATTTTGAAAAAAAACATAAAGTGATTATTGATCGTTTTGGACGTTACCCTCATCGCAATGCCGTGTTGGGGCGTAACTCAACCACCGAAGAATTGGAATTTTTAACCCAACCCAATTCAAGTTTTTAACGCTCGGCTTTTCGCCTTAGTTTCTCCCTTTGCGATGAACCGATATCAGGAGATGAACATGAATAAAATGATCATTGCCGCAGCCTTAACCACAGCACTCGGTTTGACTGGCTGTGCCACAACCCCATCAAAACCTTTGACCTTTGAACAACTCGGTCAATATTCTGCGACACCATTAAATGCGCAAAGCTACCGTATTAGCTTTCAAGCTCGCCCCAATATGAGCTATGGCACAGCAGAAGAAATTACTTTGGTCAAAGCTGCGCAAACCACACTACAAAATGGTTTCCAATATTTTAAAGTGATGGATGACCCAAGTAACCGTAGCCAAAAACCGCCAAGACAAGCGGTAATTTATCCTGACCCGATGCCTTATCCTTATGGTTATTACCGTCGCCACCCCGGATTTTGGCCAACACCGTTCTATGATGTACCACAAGTGGTGACGTTAGACCCAACCCAAGTGTCCTACAGTATCACCTGCTATAAAGATCGCGCCAAAGCACCACAAGATGCTTTTGATGCCCGTTTGATTTTGCAATCGCTCGGTGCTAAATATGGTCTAGACAGCCAAGGACATCCTTTGCCTGTTACAACTACGCCAACACAAAAATAATCAGACTGAAGAGACTTAAATATTGATGACGCCAACAGACCAGCCAAACGTTTCGCCGAGTCTACAACGCAGTAAACGCTTCGCTACGATTGCATTAGTGGTCGCAGTGCTCGCGTGGATTGCGTTGATGATCGCAGCCAAGCTTTTACCTGACTATGTTTGGCTGATTCATATTTTAATGCTTTCAGCTGAGGCTGGTGTGGTCGGTGGTTTAGCGGACTGGTATGCCATTACGGTACTGTTTCGTAATCCATTTGGTCGGATTCCAATTCCTAAATTTTTACGTGATCACACCGAAATTATTCCACGTAACAAAGCCCGAATTGCTGAATCGATGGGACGTTTCGTTCAAGAAAACTTTCTATCTCCTCAAGTGGTTCAAAAAAGTTTAAGTGAAACAGATCTATCTTTAGCTGTCGGGAAATGGCTGGCCAACCCGCACAACAATGCTCAAGTGACCCAAGTCATTCAGCAAACTGTACCGAAAATTTTTGAATTTGTCGGTCAAGAGCAAATTGGTCGTTTTATTCAAAACAACAGTGTGCAATGGGTACGAAATACTCAGATCAATCATTTGGCCAGTGAGATGTTACGTGCTGTTTTAGAAAATGATTTCCATCAAGATGTGTTACAGCGCGGGCTCGATTTAGCCCATGATTGGGTCACACAGCATCCAGAACAAACCCGCGACCTTTCACGCCAGTTGTTTAAAGAACTTGGGGTGTGGAAGTTAGCTAAAGGGGCGAGTTGGATTGGCATTGATGTACAACAACGCACCATTGATTCATTGGTGAGCCGTGTCGAATCTATGTTGGCCGATCCAGAACATCCTTGGCGTCGAAAAATTGAAGAAATGGCACAGCAACTCATGCATGAGTTGGCAGACAATCAAAGTGTAGCCAGCCAACGTTTGAATAGCACCAAGGACGCTTTATTAGACAGCCCACAAATGCTTAACTTTTTAAGCGGCGCTGTTGTGATTTTATGTGATGCGATTAAATCTGATCTACAAAAGCCGGACTCAGGTATTGCACAAAATTTAAGAGTCGCGATTCAACAAGTCGGGGAAAATATCATTTCCAATGTGGCGGTACGTCAATTACTCAATGAAAAAATGAGCGATATTGCAGTCAATTTATCAGATCAATACAGCGAAAAAGTCATCCGTTTTATCAGTGAACGCATCCACGAATGGGATTCACGTGAAATGATTGATAAAATTGAAAATGAAGTTGGTGGTGACTTGCACATGATCCGTGTAAACGGTGTTGTGGTGGGTGGCTTCATCGGTTTAGCACTAGGGATTATTCGTGCCTGTGTGGAATGGTTACCTCTCGAATAAAACACACCTACAAGGTAAACGTGGTTCTCCGTCAATTTGAGCTTTCTACTGAGAACCGCTAGAATTAAGCTTCCTACATGTATTAGAACAATAAAAGCTATGTCCCTTCGTCCCCTTTCAGCCCTCACTTGTATTGTAATTTTTAGTAGCTTGATTGGTTGCCAAACCATTTCTAAAACCAGTAATCAAGTCAGTGACAAAGTCATGGGCATGTTTGGTAAAGAAAAAATGCCTGAAATTGATAAAAAAGGTACGGTGGATATCAGTAAAACTACGCAACAACAGCTAGAAACTTTGCTCAACACCATGCCAAAAAATCAGTGGGTACTGATTGAAAATGATCAACAAGGCACATCAACACTTAAAAATAAATCGACTGATCAATTTACCTTAAGTCTTAAACTCAACTGTAATGTAGCCAATCAACGTCCAACCTTCAACCTCACCAACGCAGAGGGACAAGAAATTTTGAAAGCCCATGACAGCAACAGCGGACAAATTCAATTCTTACTCGACAATAAAAATTACGGCAATCCTTTCGACATCAGCAATAGTACTAAATTTCAGAGCTTTAAAACTGCCATCGTACAAGCCAAAGTCATCAAGATATTTAATGCTTCTAAGCTTTATACTTTTCAAAATAATAAAGCTGAATTACTCACCAAAGCCGTTAGCTGTCGTGACACGCTTTAATCCGCAAAAAAGTCTTAATACCACAGTCCTTCAATGCAACTCAGCTAAGCCTCGCATATGTACTTCAGGCTTAGCCATTCAATCAATTGGGTTGCTATTTCTTAGGGGGAATCTGCCCTGACATATCTACCCAAAGACCCGTAAATTTACGCACAAATGGCAGGAGGGTCACCACAATAGGAAAAGCGATGGCCCAAGAAATCATCCAATTGTGAAACCACAAGGCCAAAAAGCCCTCAAACCACCCCAAATTGCGCAGCATATTAATAAATGAAATAATGCCGCTCATCAGACAAGAAAGAATAAAAGGCACAATAATCAATGCCCAACGCGCTGAGAGCTTGGGAACATTACCAAATATCTTAGGGGTTTCGTGTTGCATGCCCTCTCACCCTACATGGAAGCTATATGCTTGAAATTCACTTATATCGGTATTTTTCGATATAAGCAATCCCCGACTTTTATCGAATATTTTTTCTTCACATAAAATGCATTCACCTAAAGGGTGTGAAATTTGCTATATTTAACGTTTTTCTGCGACGTTTATTTTTCGACTGATTATGAATACGGCAATACAAGCAGCGCTCGATCATGCAGTGCAATCCCTTCAAGCTGAAGGTGTACTCCCATCTGACTGGAACAACTCAAGCAATTTGACTCGAACTAAAGACCGAAGCCATGGTGACTTTGCGTCGAACATTGCTATGATTGCCTCTAAAGCTGCGGGTATGAAGCCACGCGATTTAGCCGAAAAAATTCTCGCAAATCTTCCTGAAGTCGCAGATATCAGCAAAGCAGAAATTGCAGGTCCTGGCTTTATCAATTTCTTTTTGAATGCAGACCAACGCTTTGCTGTGTTAGACCAAATTCAGGCTCAGAAAGATCAATTCGGTCGTACCCAAGCCAATGCTGAAAAACGCGTTCAAGTTGAATTCGTTTCTGCAAACCCAACTTCTAGCCTACACGTGGGTCATGGTCGTGGCGCAGCATACGGTATGACGGTTGCTAATCTACTTGAAGCAACGGGTGCTAAAGTTGACCGTGAATATTATGTAAACGATGCTGGCCGTCAAATGGATATTTTGGCGACTTCAACCTATTTACGTTATTTAGAATTAACGGGTCAGGAATTGGTATTCCCTAAAAATGCATACCAAGGCGACTACGTTAAAGAAATCGCGCAAAGCATTATTGATCAAGACGGCGATGCACATGTACGTCCAGTTGCGGACATCTATAAAGATGTACCAGAAGACGTTCAATATGCAGCTGAGCTTGATGCCGAAGGCAACAAAGTGGTGCTTTCTGGCGACAAAGAAAAGCATATTGATGGTTTGATTCATAATTCTCAAAACCATTTGGCTGCAGGCTACCGTGTATTCCATCAAGCTGCGCTGAAAGCCATTCTTGATGATATTAAAGATGACCTTGGTGAGTTTGGTGTGACCTTCAACCAATGGTTCAGCGAAGCAACTTTGACTGAAAAAATTGATGAAGCATTACAAATGCTGGATCAACGTGGCTTCCTTTATGAAAAGGATGGCAACATTTGGTTTAAATCGACTGAATTTGGCGATGAAAAAGACCGTGTTGTTAAACGTCGTAACGGTCAAACCACTTATTTTGCCTCAGACATCGCATATCACCTGAATAAATTACAACGTGGCTATACGGATATCATCGATATTTGGGGTTCTGACCACCACGGTTATATCGCACGTGTAAAAGCAGCCATTGATGCTCTAGGTTATGACTCTAAAAAATTAACTGTACTATTAGTTCAGTTCGTGAGCTTGTGGCGTGGCGGCGAGATGGTACAAATGTCATCACGTTCAGGTCAGTTCGTAACTTTACGCGACCTTCGTAAAGAAGTCGGTAACGATGCTGCTCGTTTCTACTACGTGATGCGTAAATCAGAACAACACATTGACTTCGACTTAGACCTAGCTGTGTCACAAAGTAAAGACAATGCGGTGTACTACATTCAATATGCGCACGCACGTATCTGCCGTATGTTAGAAAAAGCAGTGGCAACCAATGTTCAATTCTCTGCTGAAAATGCTCGCCAGTTCGCTGCAAAACTTGAGCTTGAAGCTGAAACAGAAGTATTGGCTAAACTTGCTGCTTATCCTGAAATTGTCGTTCGTGCTGCAAACAGCTATGAACCACACCAAGTGGGTAACTACTTAAAAGAACTTGCTGCGCTGTTCCACGGTTGGTACAACGAAAATAAAGTATTGGGTGATGATGCTGAATTAACACAAGCGCGCCTATTACTTTCTGTTAACGTGCAACAAGTACTGCGCAACGGTCTTGAATTACTCGGTGTGAGTGCTCCTGAAAGCATGTAAGCAACCATTTATGTTGCGAGCACAATATAGAAATTCATCGGGATCGCCCATGCACAAACACAGCGCATGGGTTTAAGCGGCATCAATTTGTATTGCGCTAAAAGAATCCTTTTTAATACAGGCTCGAAATGAGCCTGTATTTCGTTTATATTCAGCAATATGTCAGTGTCATCTTGGCTGTGCTGAAATTGTGAAAATTAAACAAATTCCTGATGACACTCATGTAATATATAACAATCAAGACTTGCTACTTTGGGCTGCCCCAAAGTGGTTCGTGACAATTAAAATTAAATGAGGTTTCCACGTGTTTGGAAAAACGCAGCGCGGTGTATCTGATCGGCCAAATAAGCCTAAAAAACCATTGATTCCAGCATGGCTAGGTACACTTGTCATCATTTTAATCGTGTTGAGTTTCTTAGTTGCGCTCATGCTTTGGAAACCTTGGGAGCCTGTGAAACCAAAAGGTCAAATTACGTCTGAACATTATCAGGAAGAAACCAATAAAGACTATCGTTTCTACGACCTGTTGCCTCAGCAACAAGTGACGCCAATTCCTGAACAAGCTGTTCCAGAAACTGAAAATAAAGAAACGGTGGTGATTGTTGATGCACCAGAACAAAAGCCAGTTGAAACCACAGAGCCTGGAATAGAAGCCACAGAAACTGCACCTGTTGCTGCAAGTTATATTCTGCAAGTGCGCAGTTATGATGATCCTGATCAAGCCGATGCACGACGTGCCGAAATTATTTTGAATGGTTTATCTGCCGATGTGATTCAAAGTAATGAAAACGGTAAAATTTGGTACCGTGTCGTGTCTGGCCCTTATGATTCACAAGAAGCCGCTGTGATTGCACAACAGACTTTACGTCATAGCAGCATCGACTCCATTGTCGTAAAACGCTAAGTGACTGAATTAAAAAAGCGCCAAATGGCGCTTTTTTTATCTCTTGTGTTTCCTACCTATTCGGAGAGGGGGCACTGCTTTTCAATGGAAAGGTCTCGAATACCTTCGTCCTAACCCTCTCAAAAGAAATAGAAATATTTATCTTACAAAGTATGCCCTAAAGCCTCACCCATCACCACCGTTGAATTGGCTTTGAAAGCCGCATCCCACTGCATTTTATTTTCTTCAAATAAAACCACAGCAGTTGAACCCAAGTAGAAACGACCAAGTTCGGCACCTTTTTCCAAGAATAAATCGTGTTGATTTAACTCTAAGCGACCCGTTGGCTTTACCTTTCCTGTTGCAACAGTTTCAATCCCTGCAACGATCATCGCGCCCACGAGTACCACAGCCATACGACCGACTTCAGTATCAAATAAGCAAACCATACGCTCATTGCGCGCAAATAAACCCGGAATGTTTTCCGCAGTGGTTTGGTTCACTGAGAACAACTCACCTGGCACATATAGAGTTTCAGTTAAGGTACCTGCAAATGGCATATGTACGCGGTGATAATCTTTTGGTGATAGATACACAGTTGCAAATTGACCATTTTTAAAGGGTTCAGCCAATTGTGGATCTGCAATCAAATTTTCAACCGTAAATTTCTGACCTTTGGCCTGAAACACATCACCATTTTCAATTTTGCCTAATTGAGAAATTGCACCATCTGCGGGTGAAACAACACTATTAGCATTGCTGTCAATTTCACGCACACCGTCTTTTAAAGAGCGCGTGAAAAACTCATTGAATGACTTAAATTTTAAGGCATTGCTTTGTTCAGCAATCGACATGTCGATGCCATACTGCGCTTTAAATGCAGTAATCACGGCGTTTTTCACTACAGGATTTTCACTTGCTGCAAGCTTACCGACAATACGTGATAATTTATGCTGTGGAACAACACGCTGTGCTTGAATAAAAATTTGTTTTTTTAACTGAGATGTAAGGCTCAAGACGGCAACTCTCCGGTGATCACAGGACTATCGAGTCGGTTGCCCCACTCGCTCCACGCACCATCATAAGCTTGAATGTTCCAACCGAGTAAACGTCCCAATATATAAGCCAAGCCTGAACGATGATGAGACTGACAGTACACCACGACAGGTTCGTTTAAATTGAATCCCAATTGTTCTAAGCGTTGTTGTGTGCGTTCTAAAGGATGCAATTTTAAATGATTTTGTCGGTTTAGGGCAGTACTCCATTCGAAATGACGTGCACCTGGAATGTGACCGCCGCGTCGCGCGGCTAAACGTAGTCCGGTATATTCATCTTCGGTACGGCAATCCCATACTTGTACCTGTTGCTGCTGTACCTGTTCCAGCAGCGTCTCGTAAGTCGTTTGGTACTGTTCACGTGCTTGCACATCGACAGTCACCAATGGAGATACTGGTGCAAACTGCTCAACGTCTGATGAGGTTGGCAAGCCCGCACCTAACCACGCATGAATACCACCGTTCAGTAAACTGGTATTTTCAAAACCGAGGCAATGTAAGTTCCAAATTAAACGCCCTGCCCATGCCCCCCCTTCATCGTCATACACCACCACATGATGTTCTGGTGTGATATTCAGATAAGCAATCAGCTGTTCTAAACCGGCCTGATCAGGCAATAGCCCCATCGCTTGTTCGTCTTGGCGTACCAAAAGTTTAGGTTGTACATGTAAGGCATGCGGGATATGTAATTGGTCATACACCGAACGACGACTGAGGTCAATAATCCGTAGTTTTTCGTTGCCCAAATGAGGCACTAAATCTTCTGCTTCAATCAGCAGACCAAAATTAAATGTAGATGCAGTCATCGTTTTCGTGTTGTACTTTGCCCGATTGAATTTGATCTTAGCATAAGTCATTTTCACTATTATTCTGAATTTTTGCATTCCTTTAGCAATATTTTAGATATAAAAAAGCCGAATCATTGATTCGGCTTTTTAAGTTTTATCTAAAACTGTGCTTAAGCGCTAACTTCAGAGATGTCAAAAACCTGACGTAAATAAGCCAAGAAGGTGTCGTTATCAGTCATGGTTTTACCCGGACTGTCGGAAATTTTTGCCACAGATTGACCATTACATTCAACCAACTTCAGCACGATATTCAGTGCAGTTTGCCCCATATCATTGGTCAAGTTGGTGCCAATACCAAAACTCACTTGGAAACGGTCTTTAAAGTAATTGTGTAAATCCCAAGCTTTTTCAATGTTCAAGCCATCACTGAAAGTCAGCATTTTGGTTTTACTGTCAATTTTAAGCTTTTTATAGTGTGCATATGCTTTGTCACCCCATTCATATGGGTCACCACTATCATGGCGTAAACCATCAAACAATTTGGCAAAGTACAGGTCGAAATCACGTAAGAATGCATCCATTCCAACCACATCGGTCAAGGCAATACCTAAATCACCGCGGTATTCCTGCACCCATGTTTCTAGCGCAGACTTTTGGAAGTTACGTAGACGAACATCAAGCGCTTGGAACGCTTGTAGGAACTCATGCGCCATGGTACCAATTGGAGTAATGTTCAAGTCTTTGGCAATCAGAACATTACTGGTACCACGGAAAATATACGGCGAAGCCTGATTAAATTCTTCAATTACATGCTTTTGCCATGCATAACTATAACGACGACGCGTACCAAAATCAGACACCAAGAATGGTGGATCGTTTGGATTTTGCTGTGCTTCATACTGTTTCAGTAAGGCAATTTTATGCTGTAAACGGCGCTCACCTTCGGCTAAAACTTCAGGTGTACGAATACGTTGGAAATATAGTTCATTGACGATGGCTAAAACAAAGATTTCAAACATCATCGCTTGAACCATTGGGCCTTCTACCCAAATGTCGAGTCGACCTTCATCATCAATACCCGCTTTAATAAAACGGCGTTTTAATTGGAATAATTCGAGATAATCTACAAAGTCACTTTTAATAAAA